>Ga0268261_10002523_pt1 | contig 13129 bp, 9 predicted proteins | sample TergutNc150P1_FD_190353 | JGI IMG/M metagenome (GOLD analysis project Ga0268261, IMG submission 190353) | Nasutitermes corniger P1 segment gut microbial community from laboratory colony in Florida, USA - Nc150 P1 (SPAdes) (version 2) | ecosystem: Host-associated > Arthropoda: Insects > Digestive... | reverse complement strand
CCAGGAAATATTCCTGGTACTCATTTCTGTTAGAGGCTGAGTCAACCCCAGGGCCATAGTGCGGCCGGAAGGATTATGTAAATGAAAAATTCCAATGACACCATCGGGAATCGAACCCGCGACCTTCTGGTTTGTAGCCAGTGCCTCAACCAACTGCGCCACTGCGTGCCCCACTCTGCAAAGGCACAAGAAAAATTAAAGTTCACTTTCGAACAGGCTATGAAGGTAAAGAGACGACGAGGAGGTATAGCTCTACTCTTTCCTTAACTTCGGCACTAGATGGGGTGGGTGGTCAACGCCACACTCCGGGCGCTTTACCCCCGGGAAAAATACCTGGTACCCATTGTACAGGACGTTGGGTGGGACCCAGGACCAGTCTGGACAGGTGCGGAAAATCTCGCCCCGGACCGTCCAGCCCGTAGCGAGTCCCTAAACCGACTGAGCTATCCCATGACATCTGCGCCAATTTTAACGAACGACACAAATGCTCGGTAGCGTTACGTTTGGATGTCTTGTCGTGGAATTTCAAAAAATCGGACAATAAATGCGGAGAGACCCTGGTTTTCCTGCTAGCCGCTGTTTGGTTTTCCCACAATAATTCTTGACAGATTTTGTATTCATATACAACTTACGGTTCCAATAATACCCTGCCTTGATTTCAGAACCCTAGAAATAACGCGTGAGCTGTAAAAATCACATTTGTTTTACTATATGAAATACTTTCAGCCATTCCAGATGTGCCAGAATTATTCTGGACAGCTCAAGCTCTTTTGCATCGGCACAACATTCATATCCATGACACCAAGAATAATGAATTTTAAACTTACTTATTCCTTTATTAAGCAATTCAGCGTGCCTGATATGTAGATCGGACATTTTGCCCTTCGATACACCGATACTTTCGAAGCAGCATCAAGTCTCGGCTAACCACAGTTGCTCGCTGCAATACAAGAAGCAAATGTTTGCAAGCTTCTTGCTATACACGATGCTGTTACCCGACATATTTCTCGAAAAATTACTATGAAAATAGGAATATAAATAATGGTGAGAAATGGTCCTTTTCTTTATTCAACTTAACCCTTTGAACGCTAAAATTCATAATGAAATTACAGTACTTTTCTATCCAATGCTCCGCGATTTCCCAAAGAGCGCTCCTTTTCGGTAGGTTCGCTTGTCTGTCCTGCTAACAGCGACCTGTACTAGTAGACGAAGAGTATGGAGCATGGGTGGAATGATAGTGACAGGCGACAACCAATGTCCGCCATAAATCTCACATGGTCTGACCTGGAATCGAGCCCGGGCCTCTGCGGCGAGTCGCCGGCGGCTAAACGCCTGAGCCATGGTACGGCCCTGAAATTAATCTACATTATACACCTACAATAATATTCATTTCGGAACTCACAAAGAACAGTGTTTGCTTCCATTCGAAAGAACAGTCCGAGTAGGCTGTGGAGAGAAACAATCGCTGTTTACTGTGAGAATCATACAAAACACATTAGTGCCCTGTGTGGGAGGTAAGCAGTTTCTGCAGTGTTAATCCAGGCGGTACACATAACAACCATCTGGCCGCAAAGGTTTAAACAAAAACATGTTCGTGAAAGGATTGGGTGCCTTGTCTCGAAGAAGCTAAAATGAAATATACGTCGGAGTTCAGTTACAAATACAGTTTATTTTCTAGAGAATCATTCCTAGTGAATCATTTATTCACAAGTCTGAAAAATAAAATATCAGCAAACATGAAAAAATTAACATACATTATTTAAGTACTCTTTTACCCAAAAAGGAGGTAATATGTTGAACTTCAAAATACATTTGTTCAAAGATTATCTTACGCACATTAAAACATGTATAATAAAAATATATGTGAAGAATTTTGCATGGAACTATCTAGATATTTAGGCTGAGTATATTATTATTCTCTTTGGGTATAAACACATCTCCAAATAAACAAACCTATGTATGATTCTTAAACATTTTTCATTAAATACGTAAACTTTTGTAAAATATTTAAAACACACACACACACAACCCTGATAGTTCTGGATTTGAGTTTAAAAAGGGCAAATACTTGTTTCTTTATACTGAGCATATAAGGGGGGGGGGGGATAACTTTTAATGTGGTAATTTAATAGATATATTATGAAAGATTAATGTTAATCTATATGTGAATGAGTGTAAATATATGTTACTTATACCATGAAGACATATTCACTCTGTACCAGACTCACAACAACGCATGAAGTTGCACATACCTACCCTCCAATCCAGCAGAGGGTCCCAACTGGGGGGGGAGCATATTTCAAGCCCCCTCCCTCCCCCAATGTATTATTCAGTACAAACTGGCCTCAAGATCCATGTCTTACACCTCAATTGAAAATATAATGTAAATAGCATTAAAGAGTATTGCATAGTGGAATGGTGGAGGAAACGAGGGGCATTGAGCAAACTCTATTGGTTCGTGGGCCAAAGGGGGTTTGTGGGCTCTCCTAAAGCTTGACTGAGAGTAGTGTGGTGCAACTTTCAGATCATAGACTACAAAATTCAGAGATAAACAACATTGCCAGGTTTGGGACTTCTTTCATGGTGTACATAAGTTTGGCACCCGATTCATTTAGAATCTGTGGTTCATAATTGTTACATAGTTATTGGACTTGCATTTCTTCCACTGTGCATGTCCACTACTCACATACACACACAATACAAGCATTTTCAAACAAGTTCCACAAATATTCAGACTGTCATCCCAAACCTAACATTAGTACTGTCTCTCGAAGTTTATATATATATTTATATAAAAATCAAGAATAAAAACATTATATGGTTTCCTACACAAAAACATCTCTCGAGTTCCATAATTATATCTGAACAAGCAAATTTGCTTCCACAACAACGCACCTCAAGAAACACATAAGCCATTGTTTTATACTCATACTCTGCTCTAATATGTTATGTACTAGAAACTACAGTTACCATGGTCAGCACTATACAATCACGAGAGGGAAAATACTACACCAGGAGAGCAGAGGCAAATCAGGACAGACAAGTGTTCAGGCAATTGTTACTGAGAGCATACTCTTTTCTAAGATTCCAAATTATTGCATAGAACAGTTCACGGAATCTGGGCACCTACGTAGTCCAAAAACTGATCTCTTCTTCACTCCATCATCTGACATAAAACACAGTGATTATTTTCATGATTAGCCACTTTTGGAAGTTATTCATGGAGTCACATGAGTTCATGTTAGACAAGGAAATGTATCCACCTGTTATTGTAACACCAAAGACATCCTCTCTAAGGACACTAGAGCCACTACGTGCTGCATCCAGTATAGTCATGGATTGCCTCAACTGTTATTCTATCCATGTCATCAAAGAGTATTTGGGGTATTATGAAGATACAATGTTTCTTGGTCATGCAAGACTCCTAAAAAAACTGTTTGCTTAGTGAAATGCTAGTGCTGTTGTCAAAACTGTAATAGTACAAATACAACTATTACTGTTATAAATATAAAACATTATGGCATTTTAATGGCCATTAAAGCAGAAAAGAAATGACCCGACTTTGCTGTTGGCGGATTTTTTTATTTTCTGTTTCTTAAGTATAATATAGGGTTTTAAAAATGTACTTGACACAACTGCAAAATGAGGCTGCTGTTTGTATCAACATAGCAGATGTAGTCAACCACTTGCAGCAACGAGTTTAACTTCCTCGTTTCACAATCATTGGCAATTTTTCTCTATTTTTTATTTTTCTATCTTTGTTTCTTTTTTCAAAAAACACACAATCAGTCTTTCAAATCACAGTAAAGCTTTGATATGGGTATGTGTGTGTGTATTTGTTGCTGTGCTAATTAACGTGAAAGAATATAAGCAAATAATATATTTGTTTAAAAAAATAGGGAAATATGTAATAGAATTTCAAGATCAAACAAACATAATTTAATACAACACTTCAGATTCATGTATGCCGCTCTGCAATAAACAGGGAAGGAAACAACTTCATGTGGTTGTTGTCACGTGTGTTCATAAACTTGAAAAAAAAAAAAAAAAACCAGGAAGACACGTGAAACCAAAACTGTTTTCTTGGTGGGATTACTGTGATTGATAAGTTATTATGAAAGTAAGTAGCGATGACTTTCCAGTTCTTTACTCAAATATCTGCAGAATTCAAGCAGCAGATTAAACTGGGCACCATAACCATCTATTCAGACACTTCACCCATAGTCATGTGGAACATATTATGTCTCAATATTCATATTTTTTTCTGGCCAACAGCAAAAAAGGTCTTCAAAATTTCCTGTCCCCTGTTGTAAGGCAGCATTACAATACAAAACACTTGGCATAATTCCTGTTGATCTTGTGTTTTTAAAACTAGGCTTGGTGCAAGCGTTTTATAAATATAACAACTTTGTTCTGAATCTCCAAGTCATGTAAACATCAGGTATTTTCTTATAGCACTGCCCTTAAAAACCATTCTCTCGACAGTTTGTGCGCAAAAGACAAACCTGACACTGTCAAAGAACATTCATATTATAAGGATCTGCTTTTTAGTAGCGGTTAAATATAATATTATGCAAGGATTTGAATCATAATTTAACTGTGTGCCACATATAGTGACTTTCAGCCCAGGTTTTCAAACACAAGACCTACACTATGATACTTCTTTTTAACAGTCTACACATCCACACACACAAAAAAACATACTAAATAGAAGTATTTGTTCATATTCATAATGTTTTTATAATGGTGAGCAGGTTCCTTTACTGTTTCCTTGATACCAGCTGCTAAAGACCAAACTGCTGCAACATCAGCTATGTAATTATTGCTTTCAGAGTTAGAAAAATGTTAAGTGTTCAATATTAATTTTGCAAGGCAGAACGTGGTAATAATGATTCACTTGTAAAGCCGCAACTGCTAATTCCCTTGGTAGCTGCAGCAAGTCAGTCCTCTGCTTCTGGTAAGGAGCCAACAAAATCAGATGTCTAAGATTTATTATTTATATTATATATTATAAATAAATGTTATGTATATTTTTGTGCATCCAAGCTGGAAAACACCACGTAACATTTTCAAAGTATTTTTTTTTTAAATATATATTATATAATTAGGCCTGGACCTTTTTACACATTAAGAATCATAACAATGCTAAATGTTGACACCTCTTCAGTCAAAAGCTAGTTGCATTTACAGTTTCTTTCCTCTATTTCTGTCTCTCTCACTCAACCCTCTCCATTAGTATTATCTTTTTTTTTTTTTTTCTTTTTACAATCGAAGCGGAGCTGGGGAACCTTCTGTACTGTGACTTTCTGTCCAGTCAAGCTGACAGAATGCCTCGGATCTGATTTGTTGACACACCAAACAAAAAGAAGTGTAACACTTTTAAGAAACTTGACTGAACCATCAACAATTCTTTTAAAACATCTATTATTATTTAAATTAAATTATTTGCATACAGAGATCCTGCCTTTAATTATTGCATTGAAACTAGTTTCACACTTTGATTTGAAGGTAGCAGCACTATCCATGGGTCTACCAACATTCATTTAAGCAACCTCCATCCATTAACTTTTATCTTGATATTTAAAACAAATCTGAAAAAGAAACTAATTCTGCAACAGTTTGAAGAAACAGGAAATGCATTATCTCTCAACTCAATCCTACGGTGCCCCCATTTTCTTCCTAAAAGTAAATCTGTCAATTAAAAATTAAAATGCAATGGAGGCTTTCTTCAACCGGACCCCTAGGAAGACAAAACGAGAGCTCTTCGAAACTCAAATCGAATCCAAGATGGCCACTGCAGTCTCAAATGAAAAAGTTCACTCTGGGCCTGTCACATTTTGAGCAGACTAACATAAAAAATAACTTCTCCAGTGTCACTAATATTTCTTTATAGCTACGTCATATATAATATATAGTATAATATATATAGGATCATAATAAAATAGAAAAACACTAAACTACTACTCTGAATGTATTTAAATATTGTGCAAACTCATCAAGGGGAGAAAGAATTTGCCACAGTATACATTTGCAATTGTTCCTATAGTTGAAATTTACCTAGAAAAATGCAAAAATTGTCTATCATGCTAAGCATCAATCTAGGGGCTGGTAATAAATCATGCAACTCTCAATTTCAAATTACACATTTGTCATCAAAACATGAAATTTTTCAAAGAATTCCAAAGCATACACTAAAAAGTGATTTGTCCGCATCAGTCCTGCAAATATGTGCAAGAATCATTGAAAGTAACAATGAACAACCGTTCAGACTACTGTCACAGCTGCAATATTTAAAACCACCCCCAATACTAACTTACATGTACTGGATGCTACTGTAATAATTATCATGAAAAAGGTAAAAAAATAAAATGTTTAAATTACCATGACAGAAAACAAAAGATCTTGTACCTTTGCTATGGTGGACTTCCTTTCTCCTTTGTTGTCACTTTTTATAATAAATCTTGCACTCTTACAGCTACACACATGCCAAAAAATAATGTACAATCATTCCTGAACATCAATAATAATTATAATAATAAAATAAAAAATACTGAAACTAGTTGTGAGGCACGCCACATCTCAGCCAGGCAGAGGACAAGGGTGGCAATTATTTAGTTAATTATTTATATTATATAAATATATATATATAAAAAAAGAAGTTGAGATAGAGGACAATTACGTTAATATGCAAAAATCTCCTCGCCGCCTCTTTGGAATGCGGAGAGTAAAATCCATTTAGATCAAGGGAGTCATCCATAAGTAATTGAGCAGTTTTCTTTTGTAAACTTAGCTTTCTTTTAAATAATGTGCATGCCATGTATGTAGCCAAAGATCTGTCAGTCATGTCATCATCACCACAAAACTGCACATGGATAAAAAAGGTAGCCTTGGCAAGTGATGTGCAATACTAACTACATACAGCAATGCCTGATTTCTTATGAGAATAAATGTAAGGATATTCTAGATAAATAATTTCATAATTAATACTCTTTCAATAACTTATGGCTATATCACATGAAAACAGAACAAGCAACACGGCTAACAAGGGATATGTCTATTCATAAATATCCAGGCAATAACAAGGAATGACTCCTTCAGTTTGACCTTACTTCCAATGCTATAATAGTTTACATGAAAATGGTGATGATAAGATGCTGATGATGACCATGATATGATGTGATGATGGTGAGTGGTAATAATAATAGTAATAATACATAATATTAATCATAATTAAATCACCAAGTTTTCCTGCCCCCTTTGGGTACTGAATGGTTGCAACAGCCGCTTTCAAGAATGGTGGACGCAACGCAACATTAGCGCTGCCAATGGCAGTTTTAAGAATCACAGCCAGAGCTAGTGGAACGCTGTCCTCTGTCTGACTGAGTGCTGTTATTTTTACATTGTTTTATGTTACTTTTATTATCATATAAATAATGCAAATTTCCTACCGATTGAAATGGAATTCCCCACACACAAAAAAATATAAGAAATAAAAGAAAATCTCATATGAGAAGTTTCCAGTCAATGTGTCTTTTTTTTGGAATTTTTTTTTGTTTTGAATCTACTTCCACATCCACACATACACATAATACAAAAATCTAAATCTCGTTAAAATATTTTATAATACTCTTAAAATGTGTGATATTATTAATATTATTAATATAATATGCACTCTTGAATTGGATGAATTTCCCCACACATTATTATTGTGTTGGGGAGGGGGTGGGGGCGGTGGCATGCATTATTATTATTATTATTTCATTTTTTATTAATGACAGAGACCTGCTTTCCACAGAATGTACCTGAATATTGTGTAGGAAAAAGGAAAAATCACACTCCACACATTCAAAACTTAAACATTCAAACAAAAATATTTAACATAAAATATAGATTTAAATAATTTAATTTACTCTTTCGTTGTATACAATTTTTCTCTTTACCCAGACTCCTCTGGCAATGATACATTCTGTCAAAGGCTGTGTCTCCAAATGATCTATTTTTAAACCTATGTGCTGCCAGCATGGTGTGCAGTGAATAGGTAAGTCTGGATTTTCAGAGCAGATAGTTTTAAGAACAACCTTACCAATGGAAATCCAAATACTAGCATACTGCTTTCATTCCTATATCTTACGAGAAGATTCGAATAGCCTGTGCAATGTTTCTTACGAGAAGATTCGAATAGCCTGTGCAACGGGGAGCTGGCAGACAGGGCAAAGAGGAGTGGCATCTGCCTCACATACTCGGTTGGCACAGTCCAAGCAGAAGAGATTGTGTCCACATGGAACCAGGGCAGCATCTACTTCCTTCTCTCCACACACAAGGCAGTCACGACGACCACCACTCCCAGCCCCGCCACTGCTGCCACTTACTAGCCCTCCCAAACTTCCCAGGCTTGTCAGTGAGTCAGTAGGTGAAACAGATGCTGCAGGAGATGGTCGTGTAACTGGAACAGACGAGCCACCCGACGGGAAGGACCAGATGCTGGAGGGGGCAGTGGCTGTCTCAAACGATGGAGATTCTCCAAGTCCTTCATCACGATCCAGACTGCCATTCCAGATAGATACCAAGTCTCCTAGGCGACTCCCTTGGCCACCAGAACCTGATGAACTTGAAGAGGAGCTGCAAGACCCCGATGATGAGAAGGCGCCTGTGCTGCCAGTTGACGATGTCATGGTGGGGAAGGAGATGGGCATGGTCGCATCTGTAAGACCAGTAGCTGCAGCAGGAGTAGTGGGTGTCAGACTGATATCCAGATTACTAAACAATGATCCAAGGCCAGATTTATAAAGGGAAGCCAGCAGGTCTGGAGATTCATCTATGAGACCAGTGCTACCTAAAAGTGTGCCAGCAAGTCCAACTGCACTGCTCAAGCTCCCTGCCAAGGTTCCATTTCCAGTCCGCATGGCGATGTGAGCTTCTATCTCCCGCCTTGCAGTCTCCACACTTTCTGGCAAACCTGTTACCTCGAACACTGGCTCCTTGTCACGCGAAGGTGTAACAATATAAGTGTGTGTCTGATGCTGGATGCGTTTGATGGTTGCTCCTTTCGGACCAACTACCAGGCCCACCACACGATAAGGAACGCGGACTTGGATTGTGACATGACCAGGAACATTTGCTGGAGGACCTGGAGGTGCAGTGGAGTTTCCTCCTACACCACCCAGTCCCCCACCTCCTAAGTTGTTCTTACGTGAAGCCCTGATTTGTGAGAAATGTTCTGCAGCTGACAGAATCTCCCGTTTAGCTTTCGCAACATCTTCTTTGCGCCCCGTCACAACAAATACCGGCTCTTCTCCTCGTACTGGAGTCTTTATGTATGTGTTAGTCTTGGCGCGCAAAGCCTTGATCTTGCAACCTGAAATGAAACACAGAAATCAGTCTAGAGTACTCACCAAACTGATATCTTTTTAAATATCATGTTTATACAAGGATGCCATTGCTGAGTCCTGTCTCGGTCAAATTTATATAATGCATAAATGGTCTTTGTCATTAGTCATATTCTGAACTCACTGGAGGTAAAATCATGTTAGCACAGTGATGATTCGTGTCCTTGGGGAACCCAGTTTCAAATCAGGCCAAGTGTGGCCACCCCAATAGAAAGCAATTCTCATCAGTTCCTCCGTGTACCTTAAAATAATCTAGGCTCATTAGTTTCCACACTCGCTGCTTGCATTATCCCACGGTTTTTCACGACATTATGTAACCGTGCACTTGAAAAAGCGCTAACAAATAATAGTATTCATATGCTAAGTTCTTAAGGTAAGCCTGAAACTTTCCTCTGTCTCCTAGGACTTGTCACACTTTGCATGACCTTATTTAATATAACAAGCACAGGTGTTTGTAAGGATCATGATATGACTCATTTTCAAAGCCTCAAGTTTAAATCATTCAACCTCTAAAATAACTGCACGCCCTAGCGCCATTAAATGATTGCAGAAAGTTCTGTATATTTTTGCCCTACTTAATGAGCTCAGGATAAAATTCCCACATTCGTGTGCATTATTTGTCAGTTTTCAATAATTGATGTTCGTGTGCTTTTCTTAGTTCTGTCTTTAAAGGCCACACAGAAATACACCATGGAGTTCATTCAGTACTCAATTTCCCACAGATCAAGAGTTGGTTTATTGCTCCCTCTACACATCCACAGAAAACAATTAGTACTTTACAGACACCAAACCTGACAAACAGATAATCCGAGAACAACATAAAATTCATATTTAATGCAAAGTTGTGCCAAAAAAAACACAATGTTCAGGACATATGCACTAGAACAATACTAGAAGACAATCCTTAGTGACTATCAGGGGACTTCAGAACTGATAGTGTACTGCAACGATGTCTTGGGGACCAGAAACATACCAATAAAATCTGAACTATGTACTTCCTGATAATTATAACAACTACCCGTGGACCGCGTTAATGTAGTCGGTATAGCGATTTCCTACGGGCTAAACAGTCCGGGGACCGCATCCCGGTCGAGAAGATATTTTCAGCACACGTCCCGACCGGCCCTGGGACCCATACAGCCTCTTGTACAATGGGAACTGGGTTTCTTTCAAGGGGGTAAAGCGCCGAGGCGTGTCGACCACCCAGCCCTATCTAGCGCCGAGGTGAAAGAACAGAGCTACACTTTTATTCCCCCTCTGGGTCTTCATGGCCTGCTTGAGGGTGAACTTTACCTTTTACAACTACTATCACCCCTAAGACTCCAATTCAAAACAATGAAAAGGAGGACACGCGAACACAAGACCATGACAATGAAGAGCAGTATATACACCTACATGCGTCCTTTATATCTGGTAATGCATATCCACAAAACGATTCATTGAAGTTGGAAACATATCTCCGTGGAACCTATCAGGAACATGGATACTTTGGACATGATTTCTTCGTTAAAAAATAAATAATCCGATTCAGAATACTTCTTTGTCAGACCTGTAACTTTTGACTGAGTGTCTTTACAAATCCATTAGGTACAATAAATGTGAAAGCAATCTGAGGTCATGCCCAATAGAATTAAAATCTGTGTTTTATCACTGAAGTTCTCAGGCAGAAGTCCCGTCGGAGAAGATGGGTACTGTGTCATCTACGATGATATTTTCTTGGGAATCGGCAGATCAGGAAACTTGTCATGAAGAACCCACGGAAAGTACACAGTTGACAAGCAGACTAGCCACCTCCTCAATATCAGTGCCCTTCTGCTACTGAATACCAAACCAGAGCTGCCCATAATGAAGGAATTAAACACTGTGCAACACAAGTAGTGCATATTATTATACTGCTGGGTTTTAAAAGGTAAACTAGCAATCGCAATTTTTATGTCTATTATCTGGCTGTGTTCAATTCATTAATGATTGCAAACAACACAACGGGATAATAAACATAAAAATACAGCTGTCCATTTTATAAGCTTAATCCTCAGCAATTAGAACAGCATCGTTAAATAACTCTAGAATAATACACGATTAACATGAGGTGAAAAGACTGCAAGCCTTAGCATACGACAGAACAAGAAGAGTGAAGAATAAGAGTGCACTACGAAGTACATACACACATCGGCACAAGCAATGCAGAACTGAGTAAGGCAGACACACTGTGGTCAAAACCTTGGTCGTATGTCACATGAAATAAAAGGAAAATGAGCAATAACCCAAGAAACTCAAGTCTAAACGAAGACCAGAATATAAACCACGTGACCGAACGTTTCCATGACCCTAACCATAAGGCGTGATCACAAGCTCTTACTTACTGCTTTACACAGAAAGTCAGTCCAGTGCAGTATAGATGTTCCAAACAAAGGCAGAAGACGAGACTGATTAACAGCACCACAGAATTTTGAGAAGCGATTACCATCATCATGTAAATTTCTACCTCGGGTTCTTGCCTCCAGAAAAGTTCTCCATAGATGACGTATGGGAAATTCTTTCCACAAAGAAAACGGAGACGGTAAAACATGACCGTCTTTCTTTCTCTGGACTGTTTCGCGTCCTTTCCGTCCTTCAAAAGTAAGAAAACCACGCTCGGTCGGGCCTGCAGTCACCTTGGCTGCGGACTTTCAACTCCTGTAGTGGCGCGGCCACTGGTGTCTGCTGGCTCGCTAGCACTACATATTTCTCCGACAGTCAAGGTTCGTGTTCGTCCGTGCCCCCTTGTCGATTACAGTCTTGCCGAAACATGAATTCAACGGCACACCCTGGAGTGATGCCCAGAATTCAAACTACGAAAACTGAAGAACACAGTTAAAATGAATTCTGAAACATCCTTCAGCAGCCTTTCATAACCTGGACATCTTCCCCAAGTTTCGGTTAAGTTCCAGCTTTTTCTCCTCGCCACCATGTCCAGAAGGCTCTGGAGTATCTGTTTCTTACCCAATGCGTACCAGAGGCTAAGGTGGCCGGAGCGTATACGTGTTCAATCAACTACATCTACAGGGTTTATCTTTTGTCTCACCGCGCATGGCAGCGTTATCGCATAGAAAGCCTGCATACCCCATGACATCCCGTGACAGCTGCTGTGCTCAGAAAAACGAAAAAAAGAAAAGCAATGTACTGTCAAGGATAACTATGTGTGCTTTCCTCCGTGTCCCCTGCAGGGATTCACGACCTGATGCTGCCACCATTCACCTTACATTATAAATGTTACTAAACTGTTTTACATGCCAACTCTTTGTTGCACGGCCTCATGACTTTTACGGGCGGCAGAATCACCGTAGGTCCAAGTATTGTCTACATGGATGAGAAGTGGCTGTGGTACACTCTGAAGGAAAACGAGTTTTCGCTGGAGTAGTGCCTTGGGTCCACTCAGCCCCCTATCCAGCATTTTCAGTAGAACCAGGGGCTATGTGGCCGGAACGTGTATCTTTATTTACACTCCACAAATGGCAAGTTTCACCACAGGATACCGAAGTAGCAAGTGTACTCCCATTTTCCTCCTTTTCCACACCAAGGAAAGACTTAGTTAATTTTCCTGTCATCTTGCCCGTAAATCTTTCTTCACGCGTTCTTTAATATTAACCCTTAGGCGACTAATGTCATATATATATGGAGCACCCATTCTTGATGTTTCTAGATCACACACAACGACGCAGCACAGTCGGTAGGACTCCTCTGGACGAGTGATCAGCTCGTCG
>Ga0268261_10002522_pt1 | contig 13131 bp, 7 predicted proteins | sample TergutNc150P1_FD_190353 | JGI IMG/M metagenome (GOLD analysis project Ga0268261, IMG submission 190353) | Nasutitermes corniger P1 segment gut microbial community from laboratory colony in Florida, USA - Nc150 P1 (SPAdes) (version 2) | ecosystem: Host-associated > Arthropoda: Insects > Digestive... | reverse complement strand
TACTAACGTGTTTTGGAAGAACGACGATGTGAGTCAACTTCAAAGCTGTGGACGGTCCGGTTTTCCCCCTTAGGGAGGTGGGGAAGGGCGGGTTTTTCCGCCTGAGTCATCTAGAGGCTTCCGTCACCCGCCCCACTTCGCGATTTTTGTGTGTGTGAAAAAACTGACAAGAGCACCCCTGATGGCTAGTAGATATTGTGTCAATTCCACAGAAAGCTTTTGCTACATTTTTGGTGAGGTTGTAGTGAAAAAACAGCGGAGAAACATTTCTGACTTTGTGAAAAATGTGTATTTTGCTTGCTTGATTCTCAACAAAATCAAGTACAGTGATCACGCATGGACCATATGCTGAGATTTAAAAGTAATTTCTATGCTGTTAGGACAAGGGGAAAACACAAAGTACCCTTGCTTTCTCTGTGAATGGGACAGCTGAGATAGGGCCAAACACTGGACCAAGAAGGTATGGCCCAAAAGAACATCCCTAGTACCAGGTAGCAAAAATGTCCTGCGGGAAAGTTTGGTAGAGCCCAATAAAGTCATACTTCCTTCACTCCACATCAAACTGGGACTGATGAAGCAATTCGTAAAAGCTCTGGATAGAGAAGGGGATTGCTTTAAATACTTAGGAGAAAAGTTCTCTGGACTGCCGGAAGCCAAACTGAAAGAAGGAGTTTTCGTCAGCCCGGACATCTGCAGACTTATGAAAGATGAGGCATTCGAGTCCAAGATGCAAGACAATAAAAAAGAAGCCTGGAATGCCTTTAGAGACGTGCTGAAGTTTCTGGGTAACCAGAAAGACCCCAACTTCAAGCGGATCGTTCGGAAGATGCTGACAAAGTTCAAAGATTTAGGGTGCTCCATGAGTCTCAAGGTGCACTTTTTGGCTTCCCACCTGGACTACTACCCTGAAAATCTTGGAGCTGTTAGCGAAGAGCAAGGGGAAAGATTTCACCAAGATATCAAGGAAATGGAACGAAGGTACCAGGGAAGATGGAATGTAAATATGATGGCAGACTACCGCTGGACACTACGTAGGGACGAGTCGCAAGCGGCACATACGAGGAAAAGCTCAAAAAGAAGTTTCGAAGGAAAGAAAAAACATTATTACAAGGATCTGTGATGACTAAGCCTGTACAAGACATCATTTATGACTTCATTGATAAATAAAATGCTGTGTTATACATTTTTTAAATAAAAATTTATGAGATAAAATTTCTGTTTAACACAGTTTTTCCAATTTTTCAATCCCGTTTTGTGAAAAAAACTTTATATGATGGGGGAAAATGAAGGCCATTTTCGGATTCAGCGCATCAAAAAACATTAAAAACAGCTAAAATGGTGCAAAAAGTTCTTGATGGCTCTCAAAATGCAGACCTGTGTAATTCATTTGATGCAAAATATATTCCACCATAAACTACAATTAGTTTTTTTAGTTTCCATGATGAATACAATTCTAATGATGTCTTAAGCTGAACACCTCCCAGTCTGTAAGTTGGTACAGAGTTGTGTTTGAGGATATTTCCACATGGTCTGTTATATGCATGTCATATATAACTACCTAAATTCTATATGTGTACACATACATTGTGTTTCAGGAGGAATTTGCCATACTTCAGGAGAACATTTATAGGTTAAATTACATTGATTTAACCAAACATACCAGTATCCAAAGTTCAATGGTTATGGAGGTAATGGCACTATTAAGTTTTAAATAATAAGAACTGTTATATACTTTCTGATTACCAGTTACATTATGGGGGTACTCTATGGTTGTTATAGAATAACAACTACAGTACTGACGTATACACAGATATTAATGTGAAGTCTCATATGTCGTACAGCAGTGTTAGCTGCGGCAGAAATGCTGTGATACATTTTGCGTCTGCTACTGGTCTCACAGTGATGTAGTCTGCCTCACAGATCATTTAGTGTGTGTAGTGAGCAAATGCGTAGTGAGTTGCGCGGTGTAGAGCTCATGCAAATGGCAGCTCTGTCGAAGGATGGCATACGGTGCTGGTCCCCAGTCACGGGCCGGATGCCTTAGCGGCAGGTCCCAGGTGGAGTCGGATTGTATGGTATCTGCTGCGTTGCTTCTCATTTGGGCAGCGTGGATATGCCGTCGAACGATGTTACTCCCTTCTGAAATGTCACAGACTGATTACTCCTTTCATATGTATAGTCAAACGATGTTACTCCTTGTAGTGAGCCGTGAATGCTGACTCAAGCCAAAGTGCTGAAGGTAGAGACTTGCGCTTTGCTCAAGTCGACGTCCCTCTGTCTGTTAGCCATTCCTGCCTTTGACCGCATCGCTGGGCTCTGTAACAGATGCCTTAACTCTAGCTGGGGAATATGCTAACGCTAACGATTTTAAGTCAGGCTGAGGGCCTTGACTGGTCTAACCAAAGACTATTACCTTGGTGGTACTGATCTAGTTATGGGGGGATGTACTTTGGTTGGTTGGCTGTCAGGGTTTTGAGCCCAGACTGGCTTAGTCGCAAACTGGAACTGCAACTTTTGTCAGGCGCTTAGGTGAAGCCGCCGCGCCTGGAGGATGGGAGTGCGGGCCGTGCCCCGACTTTGCGTATTATACCCTGGCATTTGCCTTACAACTGAGGGAAAATCACGGAAAAACTTCAGTCAGGGTATCCGAAAGGCGCTCGGCTGACGAGCGCCGATCGCGATTCGATTAGTCGACTTGGCCATCGTCAGGCGATGGCCTCGACTGGCCTGATGGCCTCATGCCGCCCTTGGCTCTCGCGTCAGGCGACGGGGTCAACCCTCGGTCAGCGTAGGTATCTGCCGAGTTGCCGCACTAGGGGGTTTCTCACGTCAGCTAACTTTGAGTCAAAGCTCGCAGTCAGGGCTCTTATGTGGTCGGCAAAAAGCGAAACACACAGATCCTCATGAATTTGCCTGCTACTAACGTACCAAGGGGCTCCCGTAGCAAGGCGAAGACACTTGGATAGCAACAACTGCAACCTCCGGACATGGATGCGGGCAGCGGACCTTCATGCGGGGCACGCGTAATCCATCATGGGGCGGATGAGCTGCTTGTATAGCAGGACTCCGCTCCTGACGGAGAAATCACCTTTCTTGTTCAGGAGGGAAGCCAGCATACTCATCCTTTGAGCAGTTCTCTTCCTGACCTAATCGACGTGAGGCGACAAATTGAGCCGTGTATCTAGGGGTCACTCCCAGATAACGAGTTGTGTCGATCCACTGGATTGGATGAAGCGCCGTCTGGCTCGTGTGAAAATTATCGCAATGCTCTTAGAGACATTAATGGCGATTCTCCCTTCACTCAACCACCGTTGAAGGTCGTTGAGGTATGACTCCAGGTAGCTGACGAGCGGCGTCGGCTTGCGGGACGTGGCTATGATGGCCGTATCGTCCGCGTAGAGGGCCAACTCGACGTGGCGCGAGGAAGAGGGCATGTCGTTGACATGCCGACTTAAGAGGACAGGGGAGATCAATCCACCCTGAACCACCCCAGCCCGCATGCCGTGACGAGATGACGTGGCCGTCTGGAAGGACGCTTCGAATGTCCGACCCCGGATGTGTGATGAAATTGTATGGACTATGAAAGACGGGAAATTTAGGAGCGTTAGCTTGTAGAGGAGGCAGTCGATCCAGACGTTATCGAAGGCTTTGGCCACGTCGAGGAAAACAGCGCCTGTTAGCCTCTTTCCTCCGAAGTTCCTGGTTCTTTCAACGAGGACGGTCAACTACAAGGACGTGCTATGCCTGGATCGAAACCCAAACTGCTCGTCTCGCATCAGTCCTCGCTCGCTTACTTCATTAAGATCCTAGTTACGAGTATCTTTTCAAATAATTTTACCTATCGTATATAAGAGACTAATGGACCGATGGGATAGGGGCAGTGCCGGATCCTTCCCCGGTTTAACGATAGAGATTACTCGAGCGTACTTCCACATGGTAGGAAAGTGATGGGTGCGGAGAACCGCATTGAAAATCTGGGCCAGGAAGGATACCGCTCGCTAGGGAAGGTACTTCAAGGCCCTGTTCAATGCTGGCTGTCCAAGCCAAGCCAAAGTGTTAACTGGGGGCGGAAACTTGCGCGATGCGCAAGTCGACGTCCCCCTGTGTGTTAGCCATTCCTGCGTTTGACCGCATCGCTGGGCTCTATAACAGACCCCTTAACTCTAACAGGGGAATATGCTTGGGTGCGGAGAAGCGCATTGAAAATCTGGGCCAGGAAGGATACCGCTCGCTGGAGAAGGCCCTGTTCAATGCTGGCTGCCCAAGCCAAAGCCAAGCCAAAGTGTTAACTGGGGGGCGGAAACTTGCGCGATGCGCAAGTCGACGTCCCCCTGTCAGCCATTCCTGCGTTTGACCTTATCGCTGGGCTCTATAACAGACCCCTTAACTCTAACAGGGGAATATGCTTACGCTAACGATTTTAAAGCCAGGATGAGGGCCTTGACTGATTTTCTGAAGACTAGTGCCTAGTTGGCATAAACTAATTATGGAAGAGATAAACTTTGTTTGGTTGGCTGTCTGGGTTCTGAGCCCAGATTGGCACATTCGCAAAAGCGACTTTTGTCAGGCGCTTAGGTAAAGCCGCCGCGCCTGGGGGAAGTGCGGGCCTTGCCCCGAATTTGCATCGTATACCCTGGCATTTGCCTTACAACTGAGGAAAATCACGGTATACCTCAGTCAGGGTAACCGAAAAGCGCTCGGCTGATCAGCGCAGAACGCGATTCGTTTGGTCGACTTGGCCATCCCGGGCGATGGCCTCGACTGGCCTGCTGGCTCCTGCCGCCCTTGGCTCAAGCGTCAGGCGACGGAGTCAACCGTCGGTCAGCGTAAGTATCTGCCGAGTTGCCGTACTAGGGGGTTCCCCACGTCAGCTAACTTTGAATCAAAGCTGGCAGTCAGGGCTCTGATGTAGTCGGCAAACAGCAGAACACCCAGTTCCTCGTGTATCTGCCTGTTACGTACCAGGGGGCACCAATATCAAGGCGAAGACACTTGGATTACAACACCTGTAGCTTCCGGACATTGGTGCGAGCAGTGGGTCTCCACGCGAGGCACGCATAATCCATCATGGGGCGGATGAGCTGCTTATATAGCAGGACTCCGTTCCTGACGGAGAGATCACTATTTCTATTCAGGAGGGGACCCAGCATACGCATTCCTGACCTGATCGATGTGAGGCGACCAGGTGAGTCGTGTATCTAGGGTTACCCCCAGATAACGAGTTGTGCAACCGATTGGATTGGTTCCCCGAAGAGTGTTACTGGTAGAGGTTGGATGAAGCGCCGTCCGGCACGCGCGAAGATTATTGCGGTGCTCTTAGAGACATTAATGGCGATTCTCCACTCACTCAACCACCTTTGAAGGTCGTTGAGGTATGACTCAAGGTAGCTGACGAGCAGTGTCGGCTTGCGGGACGTGGCTATGATGGCCGTGTCGTCCGCGTAGAGAGCTAACTCGACGTGGTGCAAGGGTGAGGGCATGTCGACATACAGACTGAAGAGATCAATCCACCCTGAGCCACCCCAGCCCGCATGCCGCGACGAGATACATCCGGGGACGGATGTTCGAAGCGTCCTTCCAGACGGCCACCGTCTGGAAGGACGCTTCGAACATCCGTCCCCGGATGTATGATGAGATTTTGTGGACTATGTAGGACGGGAAGTTTAGGAGAGTTAACTTGTAGAGGAGGCCATCGATCCAGGCGGTATTGAAGACTGGCCACGTCGAGGAAAACTGCGCTTCTTAGCCTCTCTTCACCAAAGTTCTGGCTATTCTCTCAACGAGGCGGGCCAGCTGCAATGACGTGCTATGCCTGGGTCTAAACCCAAACTGCTCGTCTCGCATTAGACCGCGCTCGCTTATTTCATGTTATACCCTGGCTAATAGGATATTTTCAGATAGTTTACCAATCGTGTCCAAGAGACTAATGGGTCGATAAATGTTGGCTGTCGTTTTGAGATTCTCCTTTTATTCTGTGATCCATCTGGTCTGCCTGCTCTGCTAGTGGTTAGCCGGCAGAGTTGTGGGCGTGGTCAGGTGAATGGCTATCGGTAGCTGGGTGCTGTATGGACCTCAAAAGGTCCGCTTTGTTAGAGCAAGTCTCGTAGTCTGACTTCGGGGCAGGTTACAGACTCTCGTCGCTTGCTTTGGTGCAAGCCCTTGTTTGGCTCAGTGAAGGAAGCAGTGTAATGAGCAGAGAGAGGAGGGAGAAGTGCTGTGAGGAAAAGCGGTTACTGGATATGTGGGGTGACAGAGGAAGCAGATGTGCTGTGTGGTAAAGCGGTTGCTGTCATGTGGGTTTACCCACAACATATTAAAAGGGGGAATTTGTACTTCCTATGATGTTAACACCTGTACTTAACATTTAATTAATACACGATTGACATACAAACATTAATCAAACGAGTAAAACTCACACTACTTTCATAAAAATCGTTCTTAGAGTTTCAAGTACTTTACGTAGCATTCACACCTCCATATGACTTAGTTTGGCGTTTGGCTCAAGGACAGAGGTTTGCAGTGTTCAGAAGACCCACAATGCTAAACAGGTATAGTACTTGGAACTGCAAGAAGCCCACTTTTTCCTCGCCTTATCTCTGCAATCATTTATCTGGCCATTAACCCAAGAAGCATTCTACTGCAATATGGCAAATTCCTCCTGAAACACTCTTGCATATGTAATTGTATTTTGTACAAAAATCTTGTTAGACAAATTACATTGTGTTTTTGACATGGACAAACTGCATGTAGAGTCTCCTGTAGGCCTGGTTTGATGGAACAGCAACGTACAATATTAGGTGCAAAGTTAAAGGTCAGAGGCTCTCCTTTCGGGTGATGGGTAGTAGTTTTGTGCGCCTGCCGGGTGTGGCGCTCCTATCGACCAACGGTAATAACATACGTCTGCCCCACTTCCTCCACAACCAACAAACCCCGTCAACATGCCCTTATCTTCGCCACCGGACAGCAGTACCGCGTAATGTCCACAACGGAGTGCCATTTTGTGTACTTATTTTATCCAGTTATTCTTTTCTAACAAAAACTGCAAATATAAAGGAAAAATGGCGGATGCACGGACATTCGGGCGCCCGACGCTGGGCGCCAATGGTGCTCCAAATAAGTTGTTTTTAGCGTTCTTGTTTAATGACCCTGACGTTGGCGTCCAGGGCTTGAAGGATGTGGGGCTGATTCCAAGCAGTATGGTGTACTGTACGTACGGATCACAAATAACCTGGCGCCTCGACACTAGTGTTAAGGACGGTTACCGACAGCAGTGTTGGAGAGCCATACCTGCTTCCGCATGCTCTGCTTCCACATCAATCGGGCACGGTTCATGGTTTCAGCAGAGTAACCTCAATTTCGCGGAGGTTTTTTTCCTTACGTACGACATCGTTCGCTCATACGAACACGTTCGAGAGCATTTAGCGGCAAGTGAAGGCATTCCTCAGTCCCTTCAACCGGATGGGGGACTACACCTATCACCTGGCCAACTACATGTTTGCGGCGGGATGCTAATCCCTGAACGTGAACCACTTCACACACTATCGGCATCGTTGCCAGCATGGGCTGGAGCGCCACACCTACCCTCCATGCAGGTAATGTCGCCAAATGGCTTACCGTCGCCCCACTACTGGTGTACAATCGCCGCCTGCAACAGGTAAGATCTGTGACATTACATATTATATAGCAACCAATCCCTTACGTAGCATTCAGATTACGTTACGTTCGTTAAGGTTAGGTTTGGTTAAGTTACGTTACGTTTCGTTACATTACATTGGGTTACTTCCACGGCACCTTCCGGCATGTCAAAGCGCGTCCTCTATCCCCACAAACGCCATACCTCCCCTCCATCGCTGTCATGGCCCTATATATCTCGCCGTCTCCCCTTCAAACCCTTCCATCCAGTCCCCAACCATAACACCGCCGGTTGTGGCGTCTGCATTAACGGGGATGAAGTGTCATCTTCCATCCATGCCACAACTTAGGAACTACCGCCCATTATCCGAAAGGAGTTCTGCACAGACAACATACGTCAGTTTTTGCAGAGCTAATACACCACACTTCGCCTGTGACTCGTATACGTATTTGCAGATCACTAATAGCAAAGCGTACAAATTTGTCAAAGGCTCTAGACAAGGCCAGGTTATTCCTGTGCGTGACATGAATGCGTACGAGTGTATGAAGGTATAGCTCCACTCATTCGGAACTGTGGGACTAGATGGAGGTGAGTGGTCACCTTTACACCCCAGCCACATTACCTGTTGGTGAAGTCATCAGTATTATCATCATCAGTCCTTCAACTGCTGAAGTGTGGATGTTCATTACGTCGCTAGTTTCTCTGTCTTTGGTAAAGAATGATGTCTTGGGATGTGACGCCGTGTAGCGTGGTACAAATAAACCGAGGTTTTGAGCAACATGCTACCTTCTCCAACTTCAGGGTAGAAAAGTGGGTCTATACATAAGCACTTCTTCGTTGCCATGATACAAGTCCGGAGCGACTGGGGAAAACTACAGTACGGCTGCCGCACACAGTCACGAAATAGGTGTCGTCACACGTTATCCGTGTTCCTTTACGCGCTTTATCGTTAAATATGACGCTTATCTGACTTACCTGTGATGGGCCACGACTCGCATGACGGAGACAGTTGGGCAGTTTGAAGGCGCGTGGTGACATTTTACTGGTGGAGTGGGGGACGTAGGCTGTAATCCGTGTTAGCGACGATGTGGAGGAATTTCGTGAACTGGTTCACATTTTCACTTCTGCATCGTGCTGCGAACATGGAATGGGCAAGATGATATACCACGTACGTATTCCCCTTCCGACTGTAGGGGTTAAGGAAAGCGTTAACTCCCCGTCGCGTGCTTTATATCATGTTCGTATGAGCCCCACTCAGCTCATCAACGAAAGCGGTCGAATGGTTGACAGTGCAGTGTGTGTAACCGTGGGCTTCCAGAACCCGGTACGCCGCCCAGCAGTCACTGATGACCGTAGTGCTGGGTTCGATCCAGGCGCTAACAACAGCCATCAAGGTGTCAGCGGTTCTGTTCGGAACGGGTACGAGGAAGGTCTTTCCGAACTCCCGTTCGACACCGCCAGACACCCACTGTACTTTCACAGCGTGTCCCCTTTGGTACTTGCACCGACCGAACTTGATGTCGATTTCGACAGTCTTGTTAGGACCACCGATCTTCTCCGAACAGCCAGTCACATACTCCAACATGGCCTCCCGGCAAAATTGGCCCGTCAGCGGTCGTTCCTAAGCTGATGCAGTGCTCTAGTTGGACAGTGCAGGCATGTATGCGACGCGCGATGTCATATGAGGGACAAAACCTCACACCTCAACCCCCCAAAGGGTATCCCTTTGTGTCTGGATCATCACCTTTCACCCGCCCAACATGGGGGACCCTATGGGTAGCTATGCTACTGCCGGCATAGCTCTCCACATCATCTGACCACACAAGCCCCACTACTACAACAAAGATGAGACACCCTGCGGGGGGGGGGGGGGATGTGTTTTATTAGATACAGTAAATTCTTTTCAGTATAAATTAAAATGGAACAAGTTTGAGGTCCTGTCAGTGGCATTATTGCAGATTCAGATCTTCTGGTATGTTATGTCATGTCATTGGGTAAACAGTTACTGACATGATCCTTTGAAACAGTGTAACATCCTAGAAGACTTGAACCCTCAGCCCTCACAACATTAGAGAACGGTAAATATAATGTAGAGAGAATAATCTGTCACATGTGGTGACACAAACATCAGCTAATGGTGACTGTCACAACTGCTCTCAGTTCAAACTCCATTTGGACATGGGTAATTTTGTACATCACCACTTCCAAATATTGGGTGTTCCACAATGCCAAGATCCTTCCACACAGATCAAGACTTGGTAAACTGGGAACAGACCCAAGAAAAATGAAAAGCAAGATTTTACACTATTAGTTCACATCTCTTCGTCAAAACACATGCACAGAATATCAATTTATTGCAAGTTTTCACACACACACAAATATAATACAACCTTAAACCACCTTCCTGTTTAAGGAAAAGAATCACAGCAAAGTACTAAAAGGTTCCTGTGAACTTAAGAGATCCCTGCTGACAGACAGAACTGTATTAGTAAAGTTTTCGCATGTTCAGTTTAAACACAGGACTGATTCTTATTGCTGTATTAAACACAACTTTGAAACCTGACAAGATGTACAGTCCAACTCAAACTGCAATTTATGACTATCTGTGCTTCTGCTTCCTGTTCCATTTTGTTATATTTACCTAATCAAAGCTGATATTCTGTGCTCATTTATGTGTCTTATTTCAAGAAACTTTTTGGATAAATTGTACCAGATAAAAAGGACATTTGCATTTTTGTGAAGTACTAAACAATATGAGTTTCACACTGCAATAAAATGCAGTTCTGCCTTTGGTGACTCTCCACACATGCAGACATGCATGAGAAAGTCATATTTAGAAAAAATGATACAGAAAATAAAAAGTTCTCACATGTCTTCAGTGTGATTTAGGAAAAGAATGTGGTGTTCTTTTTAAAGCTTATGTAGTGCTGAGAAAATATGGGCATTGTTTGTTTATGTTGATCATCATCTGTAACAGCAGAACAAAAAGGAAAATAAAATTACATATTTTTAGCAATATGTAAACCAAAATGTTGGTACTGGGCGTCCTGAAATACTCATGACGATGAACCAACAAACATTCTGCTCCAATTTTTACTAGTGGTAATTGTAACCTTAGTTTGATCTCCAACGTGATGCACTAAATTCTTGTTTATTCACATATAATACATTTATTAAACTCCTCTACATGTGTCGAGCATTGACCCTGCCCATCATCAGGAGGTCCACGCCTCTGACGATACCAGAGGCTGCACATATACAATTACGATGTGGGTTAATGCTCGAAACATATAGAGGAGTTTAATAAATATATTATATGTGAATAAACAAGAATTTAGTGCATCAAGTTGGAGATCAAACCAAGGTTATACTAAGATGCACGGTCAACCAACCATCAAGATAGTGGAAATTGTGTTTACAGGTACTGTTTTTTTTTTTCCTGAGGTTTTTGGGCTTTTACATGCTGAAGATGAGGCAGCACATTATCCAAATGTCAGGAACAGTTTACCACTCAGTGCAGCATAACAACACAAAAGACATTTACCTTTATTAAGTTTATAATTATCTTTGTTTCAATGAGTTATTTTCTGCTAATAACATTATGGTGGTAAGGTCAGTAAAGGTGTCCCTTACTTCTGAATACACATATTTGAAAAAATACAAAATGTCAGGCAAACTAAGTTGATATTTCTCTGAAAATGTTATGATTGTTGCCCTAACAAGGGTTAAATTACTGGCACTCAAACTTGCACAATAAATATCCGTTAATCTCTTCACTATTGTTCCAACTCATGCACTTCACTACATTTTAAAATACAAAATTCTCACACTAAAACACTTAAAATTCGCCCCAAGTGTTTTAGTGTGAGAATTTAGTATTTTAAATTGTAGTGAAGTGCATGAGTTGGAACAATAGTGAAGAGATTGAAACGACATGCACGGTACAACAGTGAAAAAAAATATCTGTTAGTTTATAGTTTTCTTCATTTTGCTGCTAGTGAATAAATGGAGGGCACAATCATGTTAATATTACACAGACAGGCATATAAAGAGTCCGTACATTTTTACACAACAACGTGCTTAGAATGACTGTTACTGAAATTTAGACAATGTGACTGGCACAGAAGTTGGTGATGTGGAAGCATTAGTCATATTATTCGAAGAAGTAATCAGTTTAGCTCTTTTACTCATTGTTACTTTCCAGGAAAGCAGATTTAGTTTTTGGACTGTGCCACCTCTGTCAGTGCAAATAAGAGAATTTTGAAATAATCATAACAGATTTCCTTTCTGTGAGCATTTAGAAATACAAGATGTTAGAGAATGGACTGAGAATGTTCTGTGACATAAATGTGTGTACAGCTGTGGTTGTGTTTTACAGATTATATCAAAATCCTGGTATTGGGAGCTAATATATAAACTGCATAGCTGAACATATTTCTTACTTGCATAGAACATATAGAAAATCACAACACAGATGTGGACACAGATTACAATGGCCCTTAACTCTTGAACACTAAATTGTGTTCTCTACATCGTATCATATATTTAATCTGTCACGGATATGTTTTACAGTTACAATGCAGTTTATGCTATATGACACACTTCTGTGTATTTTCTGTAACATTTTCTTTACTTGTGATCTACCTCATTCCTTGTAACCATCATACTTACTGGAATTATATTATTTTGAAATGTCTGAAAATAAACTCAGCCCCAGTGAACTTCACAAATAGGATTTATATCTTTAAGGTGTTAAATATTGAAACAAATATTTAAGAAGAGAGCATATGAAAATCAAGGCTCCTGATGTAGCTAACTAACTTTATTTTCATGCTTAAAAAATTGTAGGCCATCTTTGGTGTGTGACATGGGACACAAACATACCTCCTCCTACTTTAGGTTGGTGTACAGGCAAAATGACCATGTATTGAGAAATGATGTCATCAAGCACTCTGCATTATGAATAATCATTATTATGAATATTATTGTTGGTGGATTACTTGATGACATCAGATCAAGCAAATATGAATAAATATACATAAAAAAGAGTTACATTCTGTAGTAACATGATAAAACCAACAAATGGGCTCTCAACGCATCTTCTTAGATGTGAAAAGACAGTTAAATGTTTAGCCTATTCGCAGTAGCCATCATCAGGCTGTATAAAGAAAGTAAAATGGCAATAATTACAACTACAGTTTCTAGCTTTCTTTTATGTACATCCTAATCACAGCTATCTTGAGTAGCTGAAATGTGTAGCTGTCTTTTGACATCTAAGAATATATGTCATGTTGATGGAACATTTGCTGGTTTTATTTTGATACTAAAATGCAATGGGGATAAATTGCCTTAAAATTCTGTAGTGTTAATAGGTAAAAGTAAAAAGTAAAGTAACCCCGTAACAGGCCTGGTTGTGGCCCAGAGGGGGGGTAGAGGTATAGCTCTACCCTTTCAAGACCTCGGCGCTAGAAGGGGGTGAGTGGTCAGCAGCACGCCCC
>Ga0268261_10002521_pt1 | contig 13131 bp, 15 predicted proteins | sample TergutNc150P1_FD_190353 | JGI IMG/M metagenome (GOLD analysis project Ga0268261, IMG submission 190353) | Nasutitermes corniger P1 segment gut microbial community from laboratory colony in Florida, USA - Nc150 P1 (SPAdes) (version 2) | ecosystem: Host-associated > Arthropoda: Insects >... | reverse complement strand
CTCCCGTAAGTCACTCACACTAGTCCGGATCAGGCCACGGAGTCAGCAGAATGACGTGTACCAGTGGTCGCAGATACAGTTTTTGATACTCCTGATGATGGGTGCTTGACACCCGAAACATGTCGAGTAGTGTAACTGAGAATAAAAGTCTACATATAGCTGCATCGTGTTGGACATTTATTGACATTGATTTCAGATTAACTATACTTCTTCCAACATTATATGTCTTCTCTCTGTCTGGACAGAATGTCCATGCGTTCTGGAATGTGACCCTGTGCAGTCTGCTGGGTTTCTGAAGTGTAGGCGGTAGGTTCCTTCAGTATTGTGATAAATGTCTACCAAACACAATGTCAAACCTCAAAAGATAGTAATCTTGTAGCTATCATCAAGATAACCTCAATTCTCACATAATACATCAATCTCTATATTTGTCCATACCCCATAATTGCAAAAACTGCATGACGGGTAATATTTTATTTTTATGTCTGACTTTATTTCATTAGTCGTTATTCACACAATACTGTATGTAAGGAGAAGGTCTTTAGGGGTTAATAATTCCTCCGGCTCCTCTCCACAATGTGCAAGGTAACCTGAATTTATATTTGTAACAAATTTAGTGGGAAAGGTAACTTTGAAACTGAAAGGTTACAATTTAAATCAGCACCATCAGTACTAAACTTTTATCAGTCCTCATTCTCTATTGAAATGCAAGATATCAGTAAATAATCACTGCTATAAAAATAAATGTTTAAATCAGCACCAACAGTACTGAACTCTGATCCGTTCTCATTCGCTGTTGAAATTCCAGAAATATTCACAGCTTTTCATCTCACTTACCAACAATGAAGATCAGCTTCAAGCTCTTCTTTCAAGTCACATATTTGAGAAAATTATGCATTCAGATTCTTCATACAAAATTTCATTGTAACCTTGTAAGTTAATGCAATTTGTTAGTAAGCTAATGCATCACTTTACAACAACAGACACAAAAGCTGTCCTCCAAAAGCCACACTAGTCTCAGACCATTCACCATAAGTAAATCAGTAACAACTCCTGTTACAAGAGATTGGTTTGCTAGTGCATTTCTAATGAAACCAAACCACATAAAACCACAATGAAGTGGAAGTAAATGTTCAGACATTACATACTGTGTGCTTTAAAACATCAAGGAGACCCTTCTGCAGCAGAACCCATTTATAAATTGTTAACATTACAAAGGTTACCAAAGAGTTACAAGAAAAACAATGGACTAAGTTTAAAACAAAACATTTTATGTTAGCATTTTAATACAGTTCTGGGCATTTTTAAAAATATGACTACCAGCTATTGTACCTTTAAAAAAAAAAAGATGGTCGCATTAAATTACCACATTAGATTAAATCAGATAATGAGTGTTGAAAATATGTCTGATTTTTAGAAAGGTTTGCAACTCATTAACTCATCCTATATACAGAGTGATTCTAAAGCCATATAACCCAAGTCATGGTGAAACAAAATAGAATGTTTGATGTTGATCAGCACAGTATAAATGGCATATGAAATCCCAGTATATGTTTCCATCAACTGTGTTATTGCTAAGGAGAGGTCTAGTCACTTGGAGACATGAAACAGCACACCACACACCAACTCTTGACAATGTAGGTGCACTTAATTACCAACATTAGAATTTTCATAATTCCATATCCTGCTGTTCTGATTCCTTACATAAGTTCTCAAGTGGAACCTAGTTTCATCACTGAAGAAACGACAATCCAAAATGACAATTTGTTTCATATAAATAGTGACATGAAACCAGTGATAATAATGCAATCCTCTATCTCGATCAAGTTTTAAGTTCCTGTATTACATGAATACAATAAGGATTTAAGCCTAAGTTCTCTAAAGGCATTTGAATGCTGGAATAAAGCATACCTATTTATATCGCAAGTCTCTGTAGTGATCTTCTGGCTGACTGCAATAAACATTAACTTCTCCAAGTTCTTCGGTTGTTAGCAACAATCACAAACATTACCTGTTTCATGAAAATGGTTACTAATCATAAAATTATTGTCTCACATGGTACTGGTCAATCTGGTTATTCTTATAAAAACTCAGTTTGGATGTTCTCACACGATTTTCAATAGAAGTACTGTGTGACTATAAACACATCCACACAGGGAATATTTCATGATGACTTAATAAGGAAACAAACTGTAATTTAACAACCACTATTCTGCATTTGGAAGTATATGGTGTTGAGACATGTAAGATCTTGTACAAACTGCATAGGGTTACCAACATGTGAAATTAGCCAGTACATTGTGGGCTGCATGACTTTTGAATCAACCTGTACAAGTGCATACAGAAGCAAAATAATCTCATACTCCACCACATCAGATGACACAGTGACAGTTACCCATTACAGGTCTCACACCTTTCCCATTGTACATGAAACTTATGTTACCTCATCACATTTATGCATACTAGGCTCATTAATTATAACTGTTTCCAGCAAACATAGTGCAATCGAACAGTTTCTGGACCAAATTTATGTCCTGAACAACAATATCTACTAATCAATAATGTCCCTTTCAAAGTAACTTTCTTTGGCCTTCATACAGTGATCCCAGCAATCACAACACTGTTCCAAGAATTCTGTGAACTACACTGTTCGGAATTTGGCCAATATATCCTGCAATTTTGCTGCAGTCATGGCAATATTAGTGGTTTCTGGGTTGTACCTATAAACCCATGCATTATCACCTGTGATGATTTGTGACAGGCATTCTGGGTCTCATTAACCCTTACCCTGCTAATGTGGAATATAGGGTGAGCTCCTAATAATGCCAGCAAATGGCAGATGGGATTTAACTCAGCGTTTAAAGGGTTAAAATGTCTCTTGAGGGACCGGACAAGTGATGACATGATTTGCCTTCTGCTTCTTGCTCATCAGACAGGGCACAAATTTAGGAACGATTCTTCTCTTTTGAAGGAAGAATGACTTCATTTACTAATCAGTGGATGCCTTGACTGTTTGGCACTTTCACCAGATGTCAAACCACTTTTAAACTTGGTAGGAGGAGGAGGAGGAGGGGGAATTGTGTTGTTTCCAATGTCTGCTCTCCAAATGCTACTTAAAACATTTTGAAAATTTCTGTAGCATTTTCCCCCATGTTATTCCTTTAAGAAAAGCCAAAATCACAAGCAGAGTAATACACACTTGTATGTAACAAGACATTACCCAACAGTCACATGTGCTGCAGACTGCCTCTGTCTAAGCAGAGTGTGACTCAGCAGACTACTCCATCTACACCTAACACAAGAAGTTTGTGCTAGCAGCAGTGTTATCTTGCAGTTGGAATGAAAACTGTCTGATCGCATTATGTATTATCTTCCGTTACAATAAGAATGTGGAAAGGGTTAGTAAATTTTATAAACACCAGTTCTGGGGTATTACATTTTGTGCTGCAAGGCAACTGAAAGAGACACTTATGCTCTTGCATATGATGGGATGACATAACACAGGAAAGTGGCATGATTCCAATATGACATATATGGCACGAAGTTGGAGGGAGCAGGTGGTGTGAAGGTGCAGTTGGTGCTGCATGGGTTATAGGCTTCAGTGGAGAGCAAGACTGCAGTTGTACTTATATATGTGTTCAACATTTTACAGTCCATTAATGATATTAATGATTATCACACATTCTTCAGTGCACTCCAGGCCACATTTCAAGTTAAACAGGAAAGCGGTGAGCAATTTCGCAAGTATAAAGTATGTAACTGTGCAACAATTTTGCATAGCATGGTGCGTGGCCTGGCTATCTTAAGGGCACTCTATATAAGGCTTGCAAATGCAACATCTTGAACAGGACATAATCACAGGGATTATAAATTATTCTGGGGAAAACAAAGTACCATACACTGCTGACCTCTTTATGGCGCAAAAGATTGCTGTGCACATGCACAGGATTCTACTCAAGCAGTACATCACTTCTATGGACAGATCATGAAGGCACTGGTGATCAGGTCAGCCTTGACAAGGCAGGTTATACAATTAATCTAGTATACTTTTCTTCATATTCATGTTCCCATCAGTATGGATCCAAGGGAGATTCAGGTTCTTACAGAGGCCAGGAGTTGTCAAAGGGTCTTTGACAAGAATCCAACATTTTGGGGCTCAGTTTGATAGGTCAGGAGACAAACAGGATCAAGGTGCATTTTGATTCTTTTGCACAAATCTGGCATAAGTCTGATGGATTTCTTTCTTTGATGAAGGTAAATGATGATGGCCATGATCATGAGGCTGATCAAGTTGAGTTTGAAGGGACTTACTACATACTTAAGTCAAACAATGAGAGGTTGTAGGCTTCATGGGATACAGGGTCCATGTTGGTAGCACCTAAATGTACAAGCATTGTCTAGTTCGGACACTACATCATGCAGTAATAATAACCAACCACTCACAGGGGTTACTTTGAAACTGCCATCAATATCTTGGTCTACATCTGATGAAAAATAAGAAAATTAGGCAATCTGTGAAAATATTTTCAAGCTTATGGTAGACAATCGCACAGAAGTAACGTCAACTGAAAAATTCAATTTGCTGGCACTGAAGGGTCAAGCACTTCAGTTGGTTCAAGGGCTTCCTATTGCACCTGAGAATTACTCAAGAGTTTGGAATGTGTTGGTGGAAAGTTATGAAAACAAGAAGCTGATTGTGGCTACTTATGTCAGACAATTACTGGGTTTGAAATCAATCAGTACAGAAAATGTGGGAGAAATAATAAAAGTTTGTAAACACATTTTGCAGCAATTTAAATGCACTGAAGATACTAAATGCACAACAGCCTTTGTCCCAACTGGTTGTAGAACATCTGAACCAGACATGTCACGAGTGGCAAATCAAACAGGCAGATGAAGAGTTCCCATCACACAAGAATTAATTACATTCATGGAGCAGAAATGTCAGGTTTTGGGAACATTAAAACCTTCCACCAACACTGTTAATGTTAAAGAGAGACAGGGTGAGAAACAAGAGGGAAGGTCACCACAGGATAGTAACACTGAGAGCAAGGGTGTCCTGTGTTTCAAGTCACATCATTTATATAAATGTACAGTGTTTTTAAGTAAAGATGTTCCGCAGAGGAGACACTGGGTTCAGACACAAATTTTGCTATAACTGTCTCTGGCTGGGTCATACAGCTAGAACATGTTGATTGGGACACTGTCAAAAATGTAGGAAGAAGCATCATACCATGATACATCAAAAGCATGATGTGACTACCCATGTGACACAATCAGGCACAGACAAGTACACTTCCATCAGATGTCACTCCTATACAGGCTCCTTAAAGCATTTTGATACATAGGTGAAGTCGTTGGCCATTGTAAATGTACAAGATATCAGGGATTGTTTACACAAATGCAGATGTTTACTAGACAGTGCATCGCGGGTTAGTTTCATGACAGATGCCGTGGTAAATATACTAGGAATGAGGAGAACAAAGAATTACATTCCTTTAAAGGGAGTCAACAATGTGGCTTCAGATGCTAGATATAGTGTCAACATACAGCTTTGCTCTAGGTATAGCAAGTTGCAGGCAGAGTAATGTGCTTTATCTTACATGAGATTGCAGCAAATGTGCCAGCAGAGTACAATGAACATAATACATGAAGTGCCTCCTGATATATTCTACGCAGATCCAGGGTTTATTCATCCAGAAAATGTGCATATGTTATTGGAGCAGAACTTTTCTTTCAACTACTTCGTACATGTACATACACTGGCAATGGGAGAGTTCCCACACTTCAAGAAACTGAACTGGGCTGGATTTTGGCAGGATACATACAGCAACTGGGGCAGCCATTCACAGGAGCAGTGACATCAAGTTTAATATTGGAAGAAAACAGATTTGATGCATAACTTCAACATTTCTGGGCAGTTGAAGAGTTTCAAACTGTTCCCAAAATTACACAGAAGCTGGAATGTCAGAGTCCTTTCCAATCAACCAGTATATGAGATGACTCTGGGAGATCTGTCATGCAGTGACCATGGAAGTCAGGTCATGAGGGACTTGGAAGATAATGTGATCAAGCATTGTATAGATTTCAGCAGTCTGAGAAATGGCTTTAGCACCAACTAGACATGTGGAAAAATTATGCAAACTGCATGATGGAATACGAAGAGCTTAGGCAAATGCATCTAGTATTTGGGAATAATGGAAATGATGGCAAAGAAACTTTTACCTGCCTCATTACCTGGTATTCCAACACAATATCAGCACCACCAAACTCAGGGTAATGTTTGATGAGTGCAAGAAGCACTAATGGGCCTCCTTAAATGACACATTGTTGATTGGACTACTGTTCAACAAGATCTGTTCTCAATGTTGTTAAGATTCTGCACTCACCAGATTGCCTTCACAGCCAACACTAAGATGATGTATCAGCAAATCAGGGTTCATCCCAAAGACACAAGACTGCAACAAATAGTGTGGAGAGTTTCATCAACTGCACCGATTGGGACTTACCAACTCCAGGCGGTAACACAGGGAACTTCATTGGCACCTTATTTGTCTACTGCATGCTTGAATTCACAGAGCAGGAAAGGGAGAAATGTCCACAGGCAACCATGGTACTTTCAAAGGATTTCTACATGGATGGTGTGCTCAGTGGTTGTGATAATGTTACTGAAGCTTTCAAGCTTCAGGATGATGTAATTGCACTACTTGCTAGTGCTGGGTTTCCATTAAGGAAATGGTGTTCCAACCATCCTAGCATTTTAGAAGTACTTACTGCAGCACAGGAACTTGTTCTACCACGACAGCTGAATGCACAGGATAAGGTTAAGACAATGGGTCTTTGTTGGCATCCCACACTGAACAAATTAACAACTGCAAATAGCAAGAAGTCACAGCTTTGATGAAAGATGTCAGTAAACACAAGGTTGGTGCAGTTGTAGCATCTATTTTGATCTTCTAGGACTTATTAGTTCATTGGGTATTCCATACAAGATATTCTTGCAGGTATTGTGGCTCCACAAAATTAGCTGGGACAATACACTGCCAACTGACTGCTGGAAAAAGGCAGCAACTGTACAAGCAACATGACAGTGTTGGAAAGTTTGAAATCAATTGTTTGGTACTGCTAAAGGGAGCAACCCAACATATAAGTTCAGAGGTTCACAGATGCTTCAGAAAGGGCATATGCATCATGTGTTTACCTGCAGTCTGTTGATCATTGGGGGAGGTCAAGATTAATTTATTGTCTTCACATTCTAGGGTTGAACAAGTGAAGAAAGTAACTTTACCCAGGTTAAAACTATATGCAGTGGTGCTGTAGGTAGAATTGACAAGATTTTACCAGTGTTGAAGGTGGAGATAAACAGTATCTGTTAGTATAGTCTTGTCATGGATTTCTTCACCTGCTTCAAGATGGAATACATTTGTGACCAATAGAGTGGCATGTATTCAAGAGACTACCAACATGAGCGACTGGAAGCATGTGCCCACTTTGGACAATCCTGCTAATCTAATTTCATGAGGAGTAACACAACAGGAGAAGTTGGTGAATCTGCAGCTGTGGTGGCAGGGACCACAATGGCTGCAGGAAATGACTAAGGATGTTCCTGGTGGATGCAGGATGAGGTCATTAGGAGCACCTACATGCATACCCACCAACGGGTATGTCAAGAGATTTCTATCATTTGCTAAGCTTGTTAGAGTGATTGCTTATGTGCACTGTTTTTGTCACAATGCTCATTATCCCAAAAAGAAGAAAATAGGCCATTTTAAGGGATCAGACTTAAAAAAAGCATTGTATGCCTGCATATATATATACAGGATGTTTCAGGGGGAATAGTAAATATTTTAGGAGGTGGTAGTATGGACTATTCCAAGTAAACAGTTTATATACACATGTGTCCAATTTTCAGTGGGTGTGGAGATACAGCTGCTTGAATGTTATGCATAAAAAGCCTTACACAAGTATGAAGGAAAGACGAATGACTTATTGATTGCATTTATTGGCTATGTAAATGATCTCAATAAAATGCAACAGTTCAAAGTAAGTGTTCAAAAATCCCACCATCGACTTCAATGCACTTTTCAACTCTCTTGGCAATAGTGTGTGTAGCTCTCCTGAGGTTGTCTTGGTGTTCTTGCTTTATGAGGGCAGCACTATTCATAATGCGAGCGACCAATTCGTCTCTTGTGTTTACTTTTTCTTTGTAGACTTCGCTTTTCATCCATCCCCACAGACAAAAATCTAAAGGAGTAGGGTCTGTATGCACCAACTTCAAACAGCTGTATCTTCACACCCATTGAAAATTGGACACACGTTTATATGAACTTATTTACTTGGAATAGTCCATACTACCACCTCCTAAAATATTTACTATTCCTCCTGAAACACTCTGTGTATATGGTTCAGCACTGTTTATCACAAAGAGATAGCAGACCTCAAATCATGATATGTAAATAAGAGCAGTGAATTACACAGCCTCTATTCAGTCTTAGACAAGCATGAAATGCTTCAGGTGGGTGGAAGGCTCAAGAATTCCTCATTGCCATATGAGAATCAGCATCAAATCATCCCATCTTCAAGACATCACTTGACAGAATTTATAGTAAGGGCAGACCATCACAGACTACTGCATGTGGGACCTCAGTACTTGCTTGCCTCACTTCGACTGGAATACTGGATTTCTAGAGGAAGACAAGTACAACAGTCAATACCTGACAAACACTCACCGTGCTTCAAATAATGAGCAGTTGCATCTCAGCAGCTAATGGATCAGCTTCTGACACCATGAGTACAACTGGAAAGGCCAGTTTTGAATTGTGGTGTGGATTATGCATGACCATTTTATGTCAAACAAGGATCCCCAAAGAGCAAAATTCAAGTGAAATGCTATGTTGCCATTTTCATTTGCAGCTGTCAAGGCAGTTCATCTTAATTGGTCAGCAATTTAATGTGAGATGTCTTTATTGCTGCCCTTCAAAGGTTTAATGCACAAAGAAACAAGTATTAAAATTTGTGTTCTGACAATGGGAAAGTGTTTGTTGGAGCTCATCATGAACTTTAGAACTCAGGAAGCTTGCTGCATTGGAAGCACATCAGTAAAAAATTCTAGAATTTGCAAATTCAGAAGCATTTACATGGCATTTTATTCCCCCACACTTAGGGAGACTTTGGGAGGCTGGCATGCACTCTATGAAATATTGCTGAAGAGACTGTTAGGAGTCACAGCACCTACTTTCAAAGAACTAAGCACTCTTCTTACTCAAGCCAAGGTATGTCTAAATTTTCGCCCCCTAACAGCCTTGTCCAATGATCAAAATGACTTCACCTGTCTTAGTCCAGGGCATTTCCTGAAAGGTGCACATCTTACATGTTTTCCTGAGCCTAACCTGTCTGCTCTGTTCTGTCAGCCATCTAAGTGGCAGCACTTGTAGCAGATCCAACATCTTTTTTTTGGGAGAGGTCCACACACACTGTCTTAACAGTATGCAGCAGAGAGGCAAATGGGCTTCCACTTAGCTCAATTTTCGTCCAGGTAAGGTTGTCTTGGCCTAGGACAGCAATCAACCACCACAGGACTGCAGAATGGCAGTGGTGGAGGAAGTACATCCTGGACACAATGGTCTGGTGTGAGTTGCAACAATCAAGACAATGGCAGGACGCATAGGACGCCCCTTTCACAAGCTAGTAATTCTCCCCACAGAAAGCTAGATCCCAAGGGTTATACCTTTTGAGTGTAACTCAGCAGGGGGAGTATGGTGAGTATTACATTTTGTGCTGTGAGGTGACTGAACGAGACATTTTTATTCTTGCATACAATGGAATAATGTAAAGCAGTAAAGTGGCATCATCATGATGTGGCATGTGTGGTAAAAGGGTGGAGGGAGTAGGTAGTATGATAGGAGGCCAGTGGCAGTTGGTGTTGCATGGGTTATGGGCTTGAGTAGAGAGCAAGACAACAGTCATACTTTTATCTGCGTTACACATTTTACAGTCCATTAACAATATTAGCGATTATAATACACCAGTACTTCCAAACCCCATGTTACTACAGCCAAAACCATTTATAATACTCAACAAAACTGTAACTCATACCAAAAACTTTCTTTATATATTGTAGATATCTGAAGAAGTTCTTGATTCAGTGATTATCTTCATCTTCATCATCTTCATCATCATCCTCATCATCATCATCATCATAATCATAATCAGCATTTTGAACAAAGATACCTGCAGCATTCCACCAACGATCATCATCATCATCGACATCTAAATTGGGTACTCCATAAAACAAAAGATTATAACACTTAGAAGCAGGGTTGCTGAAATGTTTGTAAGGAGCCTCAGGGTTAAGGCACTCCTCACACAGCCAACAGAAGAAAGCACTGCACTTTCCGCAAACCATTTTGTTGCAACCGTCTGATTTCTAAAGGAGAAAAAAAAATTATCATAAAAATAGGTACCAAAATGAGCTTGTAATTTAAGGAAATGGCCTGGCAACAGGCATGTTACAAATGTAAGAAAAATCACTAGTGGACAACTGACTGAAACAAATACATTTGTATAGAGTCAAGACAGCCCCATATGAGATAAACAAACAGGGTGCAGCAGAAATAGTGAAGCATTTTAAAATTTTAGTTACGTGCTTCGCGGCTAGGGTATCGCAAAGTGCAGGTATTTGAACATAAACAGTGACCTTCAGATTTAGTGCACATGGAGCGCTGGAGAATAAGAGAACGTGTGTGCTGTGGAACTGTTTATTTGGACGGGGTCAATTACAGAGACTCAGCGCTGATTTCGCCGTGAATGGAATCAACAGGAAGCCCCATCTCCAAATGCAATCCATCGTAAGGCAGTGGCGTGAAGAAGGCTCTGTCAAGTGGAAAAAGCCACCAGGTCGGTCGTCCTCAGTTTGCACACCTGACAATATTGCCCAAGTGCTGGCGTCTGTCAGCCGCAGTCCGAGGTGATCTGCATGTAAGCACGCTCAAGCCTTACGCATGTCTGATAGGACTGTATGGCACATCCTGCGTAGTGACCTGAGTCTTTACCCATACAAATTGCAGGTAGTGTGTGCTTTAAGTAATCGGGACAGAGAGATGCGCTTGCAATTTTGTCGTCAGTTTGTGGGAATATTGACTGAAAATCCAGACCTGCCGAACAAACTTCTGATGAGTGATGAGGCACATTTTCATTTGCATGGCACAGTTAATAAGGGGTTATCTGAAAAGTAAAGTGTACAGTACTCGCCCTACAGACTTACATGCAATGAAAGAAAACATACGGGAATAAATCGCCAAAATTTTATAAGAAACACTTCAAGCCATTATGCGCAGCTTCTCAACTCGTGTGCACCTGTGCACTGAGGAGGGTGGTGGGCACCTAAAAGACACTGTACACTAAGAGTAAAACTACGTTTAAAAAAAAAAGTTAAGCACCATAGTAAATTGTGACATGCTGAAATTGGTATCAGTTACTTTCAGTAAAATGTTATTCTTATTTATAATTATGGGGGAAAGTAAAAAATTATCCGCACTTTCGCCATAACACATCTTTAGGTTTGTCACACTGCCTTCTGCGCATGCATGCTTAGAGTTGGTACTACCGTGGTCACGTGATTGAAGCTTGACCTTGATCACATCATTTTTCTTGCTTCTGTTTCAGTGTAAACATGGCCGCTCTGCTAGCAGTGTGCATCAAGGAGGAACAAAGAGCAGTGATCCGATTTCTCTGTTCGGAAGGTGTACCAGGGGCTGAAATTCATCAGAGACTTTCAACACAATACGGGGACAGTGCTCTACCACGTAGAAGTGTGTATGAGTGGATCGAGAAGTTTAAAAGTGGCCGGACAAACGTGACGCACAAAGAGGCAGCAGGACGCCCGTCAACCTCCATGATTCAGCAAGCTCGAGAGATGGTACTGGCAAACTGGCGAGTTGCCATCCATGAGGTAGTGTGTTCTCTACAGATTAGTCATGGTTCTGCCTACCAAATGATCCACGACGAGCTCGGCTTCCATAAAATCTGTGCGAGATGGGTGCCAAGAGAGCTTACCGCAGAGCACAAGCGCAAACGTGTTGAGATCTGCCAACGCTTACTCAATCGCTACAACAATGAAGGCGAAGAATTTTTGAGCAGAATAGTCACAGGAGATGAAACATGGGTCCATCACTATGAGCCAGAATCCAAAAGGCAAAGTATGGAGTGGAAACACCCGGGATCTCCAGCGAAGAAGAAATTCAAGACTTAACCTTCCATGAGAAAGATGATGCTAACCCTTTTTTGGGACTCAAAAGGGTCTATACTGGAAGACTACCTGGAAAAGAGGCATACAATCAACAGTGCAAGATACAGTGATTTGCTGGCCAACAATCTGAAGCCAGCAGTTCGCACCAAACGCCGAGGCCTATTGTCGAAGAAAGTGTTGCTGTTGCATGACAATGCACGCCCACACACAGCCAGCTAGACCGTTCAAACCATTAACTATTTGGGTTTCGAGGTGCTGGAACACCCAGCCTACAGCCCAGATCTCGCCCCTTCCGACTACCATCTCTTTGGACCCCTCAAAAATGCTTTACGAGATCGTCAATTTTCTACGGACAAAGAAGTGCAGGAAGTGGTGTATAAATGGTTGCGCGACCAACCGAAAACCTTCTTCTTGGAGGGAATATGCAAGCTTGTGGACCGCTGGACCAAGTGCATCGAAAAGGAAGGAGACGATGTAGAAAAATGACGTATTTGTTCAGGCCTACATTTGCGTAAATAAATTGGAAAAACAAGACTGCGCATAATTTTTGACTTTCCCTCGTAGTTCACTATTTCTGCCGCATCCTGTATAAAACACCAATGATAGTCTACATGTTGGTGTGTGTATCTGAGAGGGCAGGGACTTGGGGGCCTCAGATTTCATAAGTCTGGCTGTTTTAAGCCATGGGATACTCTTTGTTGAAGATGCAGAAATTATTCAGTGTGGGTCAGTGTTAAGATATATTTTTTATAATTAATCAACAGAGAAGAATTACACTGATCTACAAAATTTCACTTTTTTTTTCTAGCAGAAATGAAATGAGCCAATTCTTATGTAAATTGAGCTGCTGAACACGAAAATCACAATGAAAATGCTTCATTGGC
>Ga0268261_10002520_pt1 | contig 13136 bp, 5 predicted proteins | sample TergutNc150P1_FD_190353 | JGI IMG/M metagenome (GOLD analysis project Ga0268261, IMG submission 190353) | Nasutitermes corniger P1 segment gut microbial community from laboratory colony in Florida, USA - Nc150 P1 (SPAdes) (version 2) | ecosystem: Host-associated > Arthropoda: Insects > Digestive... | reverse complement strand
TCTGGTTTTACCTTCGTATCGTGGTGATAGTCGTGCTGTGTTTGTGGTCGAGCCAGCCAGCCCAACCACGAACACAGCACAACTATCAACACGATACGAAGGTAAAACCAGAGGCTGCCACTGCAGTCACTGAGCTCCTGATGATGGGCGGGAAAACGCCTGAAACATGTTGAGTTGTAAACAAACGTCAGGATAATAAACTGAAAAATTGTTGCATGAGGTTGGTGATTTATTTGAATTAAATGTAAAACTCCGGTGCCAAAAGGTTAAGCTGTTGTTGTCTTACACGCAGTAATGATAAATTATAAGGGATGTGTTAAGAGACATTTCCTCACCCTCATACACATTTAGTAATACCATATTTTCAGGATCACACAAAAAGTAGTCACAATTTGTGCACTGTTTTAACATATTTCAGTTATATTTCCCAGTACAGACTGATACATTGGACTATACTTCTTCCATCTTTCATTATTTATACTGACCATACAAGTGATAACATATGTGTGACTGAATATTTGGAAGTCACAGAGCTCAAGGACTGGGGACAGAGTACTGGGAGTGTGTATGTACATACATACGTACACAGCCTACACATATATGTGTGTGTGTCTATATGGTACACTTAGGCACTTGAGGGCTTTATTTGTACTGTGACTACCTAGTAGGTCCGCCTCTTCTTTTGAGGGTATTCTGAGTGTTTTGATGTCCCCTGGATAGGTTACAGGCCCGTCGCAGGGTGAGTCTAGTGGTGGGGCTGCCACCTTGATGCCTCTAGACATGCATGCTTTTCTGTAGGGGTGTGCTCCCTTAGCTGAATGGGCCCAGTTTTAAGGACATAAACAGGATACCTAAACAAGCATTACAATATAAACCAAAAGGACGAAGACACATAGGATGACTGAGGAAGAGCTGGAGGGACCAATTTCATTTTGAGGATACAAGGAACAGGAAACACATCTAATCCTTCATGAACATGAAGATGATGATGATGACTACCTAGTAACACAACTTCTGCTGCGGTATTATTGCATTTTGTAAGTTTCTCGTGTTACTTCACAGCTCTGTGCGGACAAATACTGATGTAATATTAGGACACGTTCATAGAGGGACAGAAAGCTGCTCCAGACATGTGAATATTTCCATCAGTCTAATTTTTTTTGTATCAATTTCGTTACATGTATTGCACAATATACAGTGATATTGCTTTTAACTTTCACCACAGCCCACTTTTAGTGGCAATATGTCTTATGATACAATCTGTAAAGTTATCATCCTTATACCTACAGTAAACCATACAGTGCACTGGTGACATGAATAAGTAACAGGAACAAGGAGTAGAAGCTCATCTTGAAAATATTTGCAGTTTTTCCCTCCAAACTTTTCTTTCAGTTCTTGCAAATAAAATGGACTGTCCTACATGTTCTGTTCAGGGTATGTCCAGAATACTGGCCTCAAAATGGTGAATGTAATATTTGAAATGTGGTTCTTCAAAAAAAGATGGACCCTGTGATATTGCCACACACACACACTGGATATCAGAAAACAACTTCAAGCTCATGTAAAGGAACCTCTTGAATGGAAATTTGGACCACCAGTGTTTGTTATTGTGGCTGTTTGTGTTTGTACTGAGTGTCAATCACGTGTCATCGAAGACAATTACTGGTTTCTGTATTTTCTTCTTGCCCAGCACCACACCTGTCATTTGAAATTTTTCCACTCTCTTGTTCTCGTTCTTTATACTTGGCATTCTTGACACAAGATATTCTTTTACAAAACGTGTGATGATGTTTTTCCCTAGCCTCACACTTTTCAAAAGTACTGCACGTGAAGTGTTAGTCGAACTGAATAGTCAGCACTAACACATGCACAGTATTGCCTGTTGTGCCTGTGGAATGTAGTTCATTTTACTGTATTTTCTTACATATGGGACATGATATGTCTCTCTGTAACAGAACAAGGGAAACAGAAATCAAATATTATTCTACACTAAGAAGAGTTGGGTAGATTTTTGATATGACTGGACACACCTGAAACAAAACAAAATGCAAATACGTGCTGCCCATTAGCTTTGCCATGTGTCTCCAGCTGTCCGTATGTCATGACTTGAGAACTAAATAGGTTTTGTGCAATCTGATATTGGAGCCTTTTATAAAATATGTGTCCGCTCATTCGATTTTAGTTAAAACTGGTTAAAATAACAAGATACTTCGCATGAAGACAAAGTGCTGCTGCATGCACTTTGAGTGCAACTATCTAAACACCTATCAGAGAAAGAAATGTTTTGAACCACAGTCGTAGAGGAAAATGAAACACATTTTATATCTTGTACACTTTCTTTAAGTCTTACAGCTATCAAGTTAGATAAAAGCAACTCAACACACCAGAATAACTATGCTGTGTGTACATTTTGTTCCTTTTTCTGCACAGCATTCTGAATCACAACTGTATCCTCCCTGAACTTCAATATATCATCATAAAGTCAACTTAAAGTATTCCAGTAACTAATACTGTGATCTTGGAATGTCTCTGTATTGATAACAAATCAGTTCCTACACAAGAACAAACATTTAGTTTTGTGTACACAATGCCACATTCTGCAGATTCAGGATCCCTTCTCACTCTCGATGCTGTTGATCAGTCCTGTGATCAAATATTCCAGCTCGTGTGCACCTTGCTGAAGCTGAGAGTTGTCTCTACTGCTGAAAGATTCTGCAGAAACAGAGAAATGATGATTCAGCCAATTAATTACATTATGATCCCATAACATTAGTGCTTGAGTGGGAAAAGAAATATTAGAGTCTTCCCCTTAAAAACTGTTATGGTCTTGTAATTCTGCATATACAGTACAGTACAGTACGTGATTAAATGCCAGGTCTAAAACAAACATCTGGGCACTACTTATTTATATAAATAAATGATGAGAATTTTCTTAATTCATCACCTGAAGAACGGTAGTTCGCTACATAATGCACAAAGTTAAACACATACTGTTACTTGATGGAAGCCATCCAGATGTGTTATGAATTAATAAAATAAAGTATAAAATAATCTGTCAAACACACCTTGTTTATTTACTATTTATTGTTGAATTGGCCATTCAACAATAAATAGTAGATAAACAAGGTGTGTTTGACGGATTATTTTATACTTTATTTTACATGCTGTCAATTGAATGTTTATTTTTGTATCTACTGCAGCTAAGTTAAAAGTACTACAGTAACTATGTACATCATTTCATTACTGATGTGGTGACAGCTCATTTCAGGTCAGAATATTCAAGTGAGAAGTGATTTAACCCTTTAAACACTGAATTAAATCCCATCTGCCATTTGTTGGCATTATTAGGAGCTCACCATATTCTCCATGTTAGCAGGATAAGGGTTAAGCTAAAGTATTCTGTAAAAATCATGGGTAATTGTGATGAAGGTAAAGGTACAACATCTAAAATAACAAAATCAATGTGTTGCAGTTTTGACACTGATATTAAATTAACGGTAATTAAACCAGCAACTGCACAGTGGCGGGGTAATTCTGTGTTGCAGAACGGAACGTGACGTGGCGGACAGAACAGAAAGGACTATTATAAAAGTAAGCAAATTTCAACCTCCAATGTATTTTGTGGACTAAAGTAGGGAAATTTCAGTGCCACTGACAAAAAGAGTTTTGGAGTTTGTGTTTGAAACATGGTAATCCTGTTAACACAGAGACAATACAAATGACAGCACAAGCAGTCATTAACTCCCTGAAGACAGTGCAGCAAGATTTCAAACCCAGTAATGGTTCGGCAATAAGATTTATGCATGGTAAAGGTTAGCTCTTTATCGGAGAGTTACGAACTGAACTATACAAGAATTTTGTTTATAGAGTGATTTAAAAATTCAAGCCCAAAATTAATCTTCTGACTCACAAGCATCCCTTAGTACCCCAATCCTTATTCATCATTCTTGACAGAATGAAAACAAATGTTATTTGCAGACTGTGTGTCTGTAACCTAGCATCTGTGACTAAACTAGATGCAACTCCTCTGTTTTAATTTGACACGGAAATCTTTCACTAAACGATTTCTGGCATGTCTGATTTCAGCCATATTGACCTGCACTTATTCAGGACCATAAATGGTCACAAATTTGCCAAATAGACTCAATTAACTTTACTGGTAATTGTTTTGACAAGAATTAGATGTTTGAGTTTCCAGTTTCTTTTCTCAAAATGTAATGCTGGAAAATCTTGGCCGGTTATTTGAAAAAGCTTCCTGTCAACAAGATGAAGCACTTCTCACTTTACCCACAATGGTTCTGAAATAAAAGGTAAAGTTTGTCCTAGAAAAGGCCATGAGGGCCCAGAGGGGAGTAGAAGAATAGCTCTACTCTTTCTTTAACTTCAGTGCTAGGTAGGGGTGGGTAGTCATTGCCACACCCTGGCCACATTACCCCTGGGAAAGAGACCTGGTAATCATTTGTTCTTAAGTACGAGGGAAAGTCAGTAAGTAAGGTACAAATCGTGACTGAAAAGAAACGAATGGGAATGACATACAAACAACATTTATTTTTCAACGTAATCTCCATACAAATTTAAACACTTGTCCCACCATTTCACAAGGCCCTGGAAATCTGCGGCGTAAAATTCTTGTGGTTGCTGTCGGAACCACGCGCACACTGCTCTTTCAACCACGTCATCGTCAGGAAAGCGTTCCCCTGAAAGATGTTGTTTTAGAGGGTTGCTTGATGTGCCATCTTGTAACAGATGCTCCGTCTTTACAGTCACGCGCACACCGATCGTTGTGCATCACAATAAAACTAGATAATGCTGCCATCTAGCAGTGACAGTTTCCCGCACTTAATTAAAAAACATAGGTCGCAACTTGGATTTGTAACTCATTTATTGACTTCCCTACATAAAACTCCCCATGAATGTTTGATTGGTTTAGGACCTCTGAATTGGCTGATCCATTCACTGGAATTTATATTAATAACTTGAGAATATCTAAGTAATACTGTGATGAATTACAGCAAACTGAAACTACACACACACACACACACACACACGTTTATATTCTTCTCAAAACCAGCTCATTATTTCAGTCGCTATTAAAGTTATCTGACTTACTTTTCTGGCTACGTTCATTTTTGGACAGCTGCATATCTCAAACAGCTAATATAATTTTAAAGACAGGCCACAAATAAGTTTAACCAAGCAGCAAGGATTGCTGCTGGAACTTCTGTGTACTCCACAATGAAGTACTCCATTTCCACTCTTCTTCTATAATTTTTTAACACAATGACTGGCTCCTAAACTCCACTCACTTGTTCACTCACTCACTCCCATGCTGCTCCCACTGAGACTAACAGTTACTTGTAAGTAACCTACAGTTGCTATTTGAATTCAATTTGGGCAGCCAACATTCACTACAGTATGTTACACCCATGCTGGCACAACTGTTCAAACAAGTGTCTGATATGGAAAAACCTATTCCTTTTTCCAGCAAGGCAGTGCAACGTCCCACACTAACAACTATACTATGCATCATTTATGGCATTTTTCTTTTGTAACAGAAAAATAAGCAGGGGATTGTGGCCTCCTCATTGATCAGACCTGAACACATGAATTCTGTTCTTCTCAGGCATGTTAAAGGATACCATGAACATAATAATAATAATAATAATAACTGAAGACATGGAGAATGTGGCATCTTCAGTGTCACCAGCAATGAACTTGCTAGTTGCAAACTGTACATGTCTGCAAGCTGAAGGAAAGCATTTCCAGCACCTTCTTTAAATGCAGTTAGTGAAAACCTAACATTAACTGCCAGACATTGAACCAAAATAAATCACTGCTCACACTCAGCAGTGGAATAGCGCTGAGTGCTGTGCTGCCTACCGTTATGGTGAACGGTCTGAGTGGAGAGAGATGTGCATTGTCACATAAAATAATGACCCTGAGCATGCAGCCAAGCTTCATTTTAACATTGTTATGCCATGCCTTAATCTCCAGAGAAGCTGCTTTCTGTGACATCTTAACCCATTCCATGTTCTGTCTGTATTTTCCCATATATGTTATATGCCATTCTAAATAGAGTAGGGTGGGCTGGGACAGCGTAGTTGGTGTAGCAATTTGCTAAGGGCTGGACGGTCCGGGGATCGAATCCTGGTGGAGGCAAGATTTTCTGCACCCATCCAGGGCAGCCCTGGGGCCCACCCAGATTCCTATCCAATGAGTACCGGGTCTTTCCCGGGGGTAAAGCGGCTGGGGCATGGCCATGAACACCCACTCCCATCTAGTGCTGAGGTTAAGGAAGAGTACAGCCATACCTCTATTCCACCTTTGGGCCTTGGTGGCCTGTTCAAGGGTGAACTTTACCTTTACCTTACCTAACCTAACCTAACCCAACCTTACCTCTACCTTATGTTAAGAGTAGGAGCTATGAAACAACTTATCATGTATCTTTGTACATTCACAATAGAAATCACAATTTTTTGTCTGTAAGGTTGGCTGTCCTTGCTGTCTCATGTGTTGAATGATTGTTATATTCAGTACCTTCTGATGAGAAATTTGAAGCCAGCATTTCCTGCAGTTTCTGAAGTATTACATCCAGATCTCCATGCACCTCCTTCAATCTTTTTTGTGGATCACAGTGACCAAACTCCTGTACCCAAATAGAGAATCTACTTGGATCCCTATCGTCTACCCTGTCAAAAGTTCTCCCCCCCACCCACGTACTAAGGTCTCTTACAGATACATCTGACAGTGAGGGCAGAACTAGAGACATGTCATTGACGTCTGTAGTCCGCATCCTGTCTGTATCACTACTGTTGGTCTCCCTGTCATTGACTGCTCTAGTCTGTATCCCATCTGTATCACTCCTGCTGGTCTGCCTATCACTGACTGCTGTAGTCGCCATCCCATCTGCATCACTCCTGTTGGCCTGCCTATCATTTTTCATCTGCCACATCAGCAGCTGCAATTCTCGCATTCCTGCCAACTGTCTGTTACTTTCTGCATCCCTGATGATTGGACTGATGTCTGTGAAGCATGAGGTTTCTCTGTTTTTCTGTGTGGCTTTTAAGAGGGGTGTACTCTGCAGACATTGCAGCTGATGAGGTTGTCTTTCCAGCAGGTAGTGCTGAAATTTTATGAACAACAGTATGTCAAAACAAGGTCTTCTTAGAAACAGACTGAAGGAATCACCATTTGTGTCCCAGTCTGAATTATCACACAATCATAAAGCTTGACAAAAAATTAGCCATCATACGAACAAAATTTTGAAGTACCAGTCAATATAGAAAAAGGTAAAGAACTGGCACTACAGACCGCTGTAGTCACTGGTCTTATTGTGGAAGCAAAACTAGAGTCTCTCTTAATATTTAGCAGTAGATGCAGGTGAATGAATAGGGTCATGCTGTGGCCAATTTATTCCCATGGGAAGAGGTCCCAGTACCCTTTGATAGTAGGGGGGTCATAGCAATCTTTAATCCTGCCAGGAATAAAATTTGGATTGTACAGTCATCCGACTCATAGACTAGTCACTATAGTGACTCGAGCCACACGGATCTCACAAATGAATGTAGGATCAAAGCTGATGTTTCTGGAATATGCAAGTTCTGTTATGATTGCTTTGTAAGGGACAATGAAACACTGCAAATACTGATAACTACAGGTATGTCAGATACAGTGTGGTAACATTATAAATGTGTTTCCATGGTCTCTACAAACTTTTTTGTTGCCGTTGAGAAGTAACACGATAGCATAAAATTGTGACGTTATGTTTTTCTTTTGTTGTGGTCACACTGCACAATGTGAGTTGGGGAGAAGCAGCTCCCATACAGTATTTCTGCACAGAAAAGAAAAACACTAAAAAACATTAAAACACTTATTTTTTTTGGCAGGGGACAGTTATTCACAGATTCTTGTTGTTTGCTGGGGTTCTTGAAATCTACGAAGGCTGATTGAAAAGTTTCAAGACTGATTTTTTTATTCAGAATCAGAGGACTCTACAGGCCCTACAATTTTTTCTTTTTCAAAGTAACGTCCCTCACATTGAATACATTTTTTACAGCGTTTTATAAACAATTCGAACACATGAAATAAATTGTTTTGCAACATCCCTTTTAGCACTGTAGCCGTGGCGTTTCTCACTTCATCATCTGAAGAGAACCTCTCCTCGCGCAGTTGTCTTTTCAGTGTTGGGAATGCCCAGAAATCACATGGCGCTAAGTCCGGGTTATATGGAGGATGTTTTAGTGCTGTCCCACCAATTTCAGTCAGTGCTGCCAATGCCACAGCAGCAATATGTGGCCGGGCATTATCCTGGAGCAAAAACCGCCGTTTCTTGAGCAAATCTGGTCTTTTCTTCCTCATGGCTCCTCGCAAATGGGTTTTCAGGACGTTTGCATAATAGTCGCCGTTCACTGTCTGCCCACGGGGAACCCAGTGCTGTAAGATCAACCCGTGCACATAAAAAAACAGCAGAAGCATGGCTTTACCCGCCGAGAGAGATGAATGGAATTTTTTGGGTGGTAGCGAATTCGAGTGTTACCACACACTTGACTGTTGTTTTGATAATGGGTCATAATGATGAATCCACGATTCGTCACACGTCACAATCGAGGTTAAGAAATTCGGAATCATCTCAGACATTTGAACAGTGTTTGTGCACACCTCAACTCGTCACTGCATCTGCTCTTCTGTGAGATTCCTAGGTACCCACCTGGCACATACACGATGCATTTGCAGTATCTCTGTAACAATGTGTTGAGTGCGTTCAAAGGAGATGTTCAGTGAAGTTGAAAGTTCACGTAACTTTAGCCTTTGGTCATTTTCCAACAGCTCTGCAGCCTTGGCAATATCGACATCCGCAGTGGATGGCCTGCCACAACGTGCTTTGTCGATCACTCGCGTGTTACTGTCTTTGAAGTGCCTCGACCACTGAGATACTGCAGCACAGCTAAGTGTTTCACCACCATATGCTTGTCGTAACATTTTAAGTGTTTCATTACCGCTCTTCCCAAGTTCAACACAAAATTCAGTCACACACCTCTGCCGTATTTTCACAGAGACGTCTTCCTCATCCGCCATGACAAAACGTACTAGGTGCTTCCACTCGCTGTGACCACATACTGAAGGTCACAACTGTCCAACTGCAGGTTCAGACACGTCACTGTACGACTTTCACAAAACCTAGTACAGCATTGCCACGTCTAATACTGGGAAAGAGAAATAGAAGCAATCTTAAAACTTTTCAATCAGCCCACGTAACTCCTGCAAAAAGTGAGAGGTGAGTGAACACAGCTTGGAATGCATGGACAGGTACTACATTAAACTATGTTCTTCTAGCCTATGATGCCATCTAGCATAGTACACATATGCCACAACTGATGAAGGCATCAGGATCCTTAAACTGTAAGGTACACATCTAGTGCAATACACTGCATCACCACAGAAGACAAGCAATCTTCATAGTCATGGCTGTGGAAACTCCCTACCTAGGATGTACATACAGTAACCACTATGATTTCAAAGGGTGCATATCCTGTATACTCCCACTGAAGGTACCCTTACTGTGATGTAGTCAAGGGGCTTGAGAGGTCAAATGATCAAGTGAGCTATGTTGGCAGTAGTGTAGCTACTGGCAGGGTCTGCCTGAGAACTATGTCAGCAGTAGTGTAGCTACTGGCAGGGTCTGCCTGAGAGCTGTCAGCAGTAGTATAGCTACTGGCAGGGTCTGCCTGAGAGCTATGTCAACAGTAGTGTAGCTACTGGCAGGGTCTGCCTGAGAGCTATGTCAGCAGTAGTGTAGCTACTGGCAGGGTCTTCCTGAGAGCTATGTTGGCAGTAGTGTAGCTACTGGCAGAGTCTTCATGAGAGCTATGTTGGCAGTAGTGTAGCTACTGGCAGGGTCTGCCGGAGAGCTATGTCAGCAGTAGTGTAGCTACTGGCAGGGTCTGCCTGAGAGCTATGTCAGCAGTAGTGTAGCTACTGGCAGGGTCTTCCTGAGAGCTATGTCGGCAGTAGTGTAGCTACTGGCAGGGTCTGCCTGAGAGCTATGTTGGCAGTAGTGTAGCTACTGGCAGGGTCTGCCTTGCTGGAATGTTCAAGGGTGATCATCCAGACTGAAAGTAATACCCTGGTCCTTGAGGTTGAGGAGGATGGGCATGGGGCTGATGACCCCACCTCATAAAACCAACAAAAACCTGAGGAACATGAAGGACATGTAACCAGATGGACCTTCCAGAATGAACTAGGCAAGAAAAAAGTAGCTAGGGATAGAGATGCCTGGAAATTGACAATGAAGGAAGCCAGGCTCCCACATGGACAATAGAGCCACTGGAAAAGAATAATCTGTAAACCTTGAGCAGCTTAAGACGCTCCACTTGTGTTTCCACATGGATGTAGTGGTAATGAAGGCACTCACACATGTCCCCTGTGTCTTTGTTCACACTCAGCTTTTTTACGGCCTGCTGGAAGTATCTGTAACACAGCAAATAGAAAATACGTGTACACTTTAGTTATGTAGATGTGTGTTACCAAACTGTAAACAGTAATATACTTGCCAAGTGGCAAGTAGAAAGGTGATGATCGCCTGTTGCCTATAAGACATATGAAAAACTGAAGGCCACACAATCTTATTCATTTGCTACCCTTAAGTGAAGATACAAGGATTTTTTTTTTAGGGTTTGTAAGTCTGTGCATCATCATACATTCAAATAAATCAAACCACCCAGATGCACCAATCTCTCAGATTTATTGCTCGTCGTTTAAATACAGCTCAACATGTTTTGGGCATCCTCATGCCCATCATCAGGAGCTTATAAACTGCAGTAGCCACCTCCGGCTTACCGTTGGAACGTGGTGGTAGCAGTTCTGTTGGTCGTGGTCGGTCCTACCGGACCGACCATGACCAACGACACTGCTACCACCATGTTCCAACGGTAAGCCGGAGGCGGCTACTGTAGTTTATAAGCTCCTGATGATGGGCATGAGGATGCCCGAAACATGTTGAGCTGTATTTAAACGACGAGCAATAAATCTGAGAGATTGGTGCATCTGGTTGGTTTGATTTATTTGAATATACAAGGATATATTAAGATGTATCATAATGCAGTAGTATAAGAATTAGACTGGATTTATCTGATCCAGAATACACAGTAACAAACTTCTGGATTCCACAAAAGTCAGTGAATTTCTTGGCTAAATGATAGACTGTTAGGTTTTCAAGGACCCTGCTCACTGTAATCATTCATTATCAAAATTTCCTGAGAAAAGCAAATTGACACACCAATGAATGTTCTAGTTTGAGTGGGTAGCACTCTTGCATTACATTCAGGAAGTTCTGGGTTCTTATCTTGGTCCAAAGGTGGGCTATAATGACTGAAGCTTCCAGTGATTTTTCTCAGTCTGTCCAGGAAAACGTTTCGCCCCATTCCTCAAACTAGACCATGAACACTTCCTCTTTTTCCCAATTCGTTATTCGCTAATCATCCTACCAATGGATCAGCTAGTGACAGGGTCATTAAGTTAGTTCAGTGCACCTGTTTTCTTCCTCCAGCTGGCTGATAATGCTCTGTAACTCCTTGTGTGGTTGAATCATCTTGGAATCATGCAAAATCTCTGAAGTGGGGGTACCAGACTCTGTTTGCCCAGTATGCACACTGCTTTGGGAAGGCACATCACTTGTACTGTGACTAGAAACAGAGAAGCTGTCAGTGAAAGCAGTCTACACCAATACACTATAAGATTATAAATACTGCTTCTCCAGATATCTTATTTGCCTCAATAACACACTCATTATGAGCTGAACTGTCCGCCATTCACTTGGTATAGCCTATTGTTGTGTGCTTGTCAGTCTCACAATATATAGCAGCCAAATACATCAAGAAAGGAATAATTCTCAAATTAAGAAATTAACCATATATCTAAGACAGATTCAAAAGGAGGATATAAATCACATCCAAAAGCTCTTTTGCAGTAGCTGCACACTGCTTTAACTGCTGTGGCTACCACATTACTTGGCACAAGCACAAGGAAATTTAACTGCTGTGGCTGCCACATTACTTGGCAAAAGCACAAGGAAATTTAACTCACAATATTTATTCCAACAACTGCACAATAACAAAAAGACAACAGTATATAAATACATGACAGTCCTCTTACATGTTTCGACCTACCTTGGCCATTTGCATTGAGGAGGTTAACAAAGGAAAGAGCAGTGGTTAATCAGGGTACAGCTGTGCAGGTATAATGTTAAAATACATGTTTTAAACAAAGTACATAATAAAATGTTTAAAACTTGGAAACAGGATACATACAGTATACTGTACACAGTATACATATATTCACAAGTATTTTGATACACTATATATTCAAATAACATTTGTACAGGATGTAATATACAAATTACCAGTCTGCAGCCACTTGGGAGACTGGAGGAGATACAATGTTAAATTCAGGAGATAAAATATTAAAATTAAACTTAAGAAATAATGTGGGGATGTCAATTGCATGGAGGAACTGGGATGGATTCACAGCTGGTCTTTAATGTTGATCATGTGGAATCAGAAGTTCCTAGTATCAGAGTTAGTTTTGAGAGTAGCAGGATGGGGACAAACAGTGGCAGATTGGGGACAAACAGTGGCAGGTTGGGGACAAACAGTGCTAGGTTGGGGACAAACAGTGGCAGGTTGGGGACAAACAGTGCTAGGTTGGGGATAAACAGTGGCAGGTTGGGGACAAACAGTGCTAGGTTGGGGACAAACAGTGGTAGGTTGGGGTCAAACAGTGGCAGGATGGGGACAAACAGTGCTAGGTTGGGGACAAGTAGTGGTAGGCTGGGGACAAACAGTGGCAGGTTGGGGATAAACAGTGGCAGGATTGGGACAAACAGTGCTAGGCTGGGGACAAACAGTGGCAGGATGGGGACAAACAGTGCTAGGCTGGGAACAAACAGTGGTAGGTTGGGGACAAACAGTGGCAGGATGGGGACAAACAGTGCTAGGTTGGGGACAAACAGTGGTAGGCTGGGACAAGTAGTGATAGGTTGGGGACAAACAGTGGCAGGTTGGGGATAAACAGTGGCAGGATTGGGACAAACAGTGCTAGGCTGGGGACAAACAGTGGCAGGTTGGGGACAAACAGTGCTA
>Ga0268261_10002519_pt1 | contig 13142 bp, 7 predicted proteins | sample TergutNc150P1_FD_190353 | JGI IMG/M metagenome (GOLD analysis project Ga0268261, IMG submission 190353) | Nasutitermes corniger P1 segment gut microbial community from laboratory colony in Florida, USA - Nc150 P1 (SPAdes) (version 2) | ecosystem: Host-associated > Arthropoda: Insects > Digestive... | reverse complement strand
GAAACCGAGGGTCACCACTTCCCAAAGCTCACTATTCTTGGTAACCCTCCACGTCAGTTCCTCTGTAGTATCTGTAATCCCTCAGCTTGGTAGTGTACACCTTGGATGAGGGCTTTTTTTTTTAATTTATATTATTTATATATATATATATATATATATATATATACTTCTCTCAATCTACCGTGTTCTGTTAATCAACAGGTCCACCTCTTGTAGGATATGATTCCTCATTTCACACGGTCTTGAGAATAGAGAGGCTATATATTCACATCACATGCCCCTGGAGAGGGTGAAGGCAGATCCCTTCCACACTCCTTAGCCCATCATCATCATCATCATTATTATTATTATTATTATTATTATTATTATTATTATTATTATTATTATTATTATTCTCAGTATCTCCTTTATGCAGAGTATCTGCACTTATATTCCTGAGACAAACCATGTCCCTAGGGAACACTGTGTTGCAACTATTCTGATGTAACTATTCATGGTGCGTATATTGCTAGGTCCTGTGTTGACTGCATTGTATCTCTGCATTAGCACTTTCTGAAGTATGTGTGCAGTGCCCAATATGGCTGTTTTCTGTAGTTCCTTAACTTCGTGGTTTCCTGGTATGTTGCTCACGTATTTGCTAAATGACTTTGAAATGGTCCCAGTCGCGCCTATTATTACTGGAATCACCTTTGTTTTTTCATTCCACATGCGTTGTATTTCTATTGTAAGGTCTGTATATTTTAGAATTTTCTCGGCTTCTTTTTTAATCACATTTCTGTCCCCCGAAATTTATTATTATCATCATCACCATCATCATTGTCATTATCACCACCATCATCATCATCATCATCATTTGTGGTGGTAGTGGCAGTGGCAGCGGCTGCAATAGTGGTGAATAAACTGTGAATTTTCTTGCAGCTATCCAGAGATATTTATAGCTATATGTCATGTATTTTCTCGATTAACAAAGCCTAAAATACACCTGTTAGTGCTTGGGATTCTGCACATTTTTTAACGGAATGTGGGGTTCTCTGAAATATAGAAATACAACAGAATTTTCCATTGTGCAACTATAAGCTTTGTTAGCATCAGCACTCATTATTTTGACAGTGCATAGTCATTGTGAAGGAAGACTGTGCAGATGTTATGTAACATATTGCGCTGATTCATATCATGTTTCGATCCCATTTATGTGTACCACATATATGTGTTGAACATCCTTGTCTGGGAATAACTGTTGTCAGAGCATTGAGCAAGAGTTGATGGTAATGAAGTCCTGTAGTTTTGCCAGAAGACAAGTTTATTGCATTTGTATATTTTTAATTAAGCACATCAGGATATCTTAATTTAAGAGGGGTCTTCATAGTTGGAAGATGTTGAGAATTATGTGATAGTAATAATTCTGAATTGGACAGTAACCAAGTAATCCTGTGAGATGTATTGTCCTCAGACCAGTATGGAATTTGTGTGTGGCTTGCCATCTTTACAGCACATATTTTGTGTTGTTACGGAGAAATTTACACAAACAAATGCTGCTGACCGAGTCGAGCAGAGCCACGTTTACGTTAGACTCTGCGATTCCAGCATGCCAATTTTCAATCTTTTGGGCTGCTGTTATGTATAGTGTAAGAATTTATCTGAATGTCCAAAGAATTTAACTTGCATTTTTGCTCACAGATGTCTAAAAATGCTGTCTATTATTAAAAGAAATAATTATTTACAACTAATTGATGCTAGAATTGGAAGAAGTGACTTTAAATTCCCTGATTGTAGTGCAAGAGATGTTCAGTAAGTGATGTTTCCTTTGTCATGAAATGAATGAGTAGTCATTACATTGTTTACTGTAGCACAATTATTGCACTTAAGTATTTTTATTTTTCAGCATAGTCCCGTGGCACATCAATGCATTTGTCCCACTTTAACCCTTAGCGTACCGTATTAAATCCCATCTGTGAATCCCAGCTCGCCGAATTATTCTGTGGGGTATTTAAATTTTGCGCATGCTTTTCGAAAAACCTGAATATTTTGAGAACTAAGCAAGATAAATTTGTGAAACAAAAAGCAGTTTGTGGGGAAGGAATCAGGCATTGTTCAGGATGCCTTAAAAATGCTGTAATGTCCTAATTGCATAATGGAGAACATACATTTCTAAAAAAAGTTGTAAATATCCATGTTCTTTTACTTACATTCTGGTCGAGGCTGCAACAGTTTCCATGGAGAATGAACGAAAAGATGTCTTAAAGGTTGTTTTTTGTGTAGTAATCTTCAAAGCAGCTTTGGTCCACACAAAGCACCATGTCACACTTCACACATTTGTATAACACAGTTCGCATCACGCCCCTCGCTGAACACACGCGACATCGTCGCTGTTTGGCATTGCGGCCAGGTCAGTGCTTATTGTGACGTGTGTCCAGTCTTCTGATATTAGTAGAAGCTGGGGCTGGTCTTCCTACAGTTATGGATAGTCATGGCTCATGCCCAGACCGTGCCAGCATCTCTCTGATGAGGGTGAAACAAAAATCTGTGTGTGAAATTTTCTTCCCACCACATGAAGATACAAGGATGTAACTGTTGACAATGGTCAGGTCTAACAGGTGGAAAAAGAACTTTCACATCCATGTTCGGCGGCTGTCCACGTAGCTATTGGCCATCCTATTTGCATTGTCAACGTGCCCCATGTGATGGTTATAATCCGCCACAGTTGCCGGCTTTATCGCATTTCCGTGTTCATCGCGATAATTATCTTCTCTGGGTGGGTCGTGAATGTTTGTCAGGAGGCCCACGTTTCTCTTGTCCTTCCACACCACAGCCATCAAGTCACCCCTGGTCCTTACTCGAATGTCACCACATTTCAGTCTCAGTGTCTTGGGTTTGAGGTCCTTGGGCATGCCCTTTCTATGTAGCCTAACTGTCCCACAACAGAAAATTTTCTTCTGGACCAAGTCGTCATATAGGTCAGGGGAGGAAAAAAAGTTGTCCATGTACAGTTTATGGCCAAATCCTTCTACACCCCTTGTCAGATTAGTCACTGTAGCGTGGGTTGCTGTCAGGTGTTGTGCCGCCCTTTGTGTGTCTTTACCAAGGTAAATATTCATGTCATATGTATATCCTGTAGAGTCACATAGTTTGAACATTTTGATGCCAAAATGTTTGCGTTTTTTCGGGAGGTACTGCTTGAATAATACCCTTCCCTTAAATTTCACAATGATTTTATCTGCTGCCAAACGTTCCGAAGGGTTGTAAAATTTTTAAAAGTTTGTCCTTATAATTTGAAATAAGTCTCGCATTTTCCACAGTCTGTCATCTGTTCTGACAACTCCATTCCTATTGTCTGTGAAATGTAGAAAGCGTAGTGTGTGATAGTACCTAGCACGTGCCATTGTTTGTCCATAGAATGGAGTGTGAAGCTGTTCCATTTTCGTCCAGTAGTCCTCCAGTCTGCCTTCAACTGTATGTCCCCTCTGTAATGTCAGAGCCAAAAATGCAAACATTTCCGCTTCTGTCACCTCACATTCGGGAGAAGGTTTGTCATCATATTTTTCTAAGAACTGGCGATAGTAGCAATTCGTCGCCACAACCAGCAAAGTAATATTGTAGATTTCAAGCTTTCGCCGTGATTTGAATATTGTATATGTTCTTTTGGGTATTTCCCCGGCGGGGAAATACCCAAAAGAACATATACAATAAGCAAAGTAATAATTTCCGCGAAGAACAACAACAGAATGCTAAGTGGAGTAGACTCGCTCATTACGTATGCAGCTTCCCTGCTTTTCCCGTTGGGAGCCCCAGTAAAGGTGTGCACTACACGCCTTCGGGGTTGAGGGGGCAGTGTCCACAAGCAGGGTTGTGGCTGTTGACCTGCCACATTACCAACGTTATCCTCATCTTCAGAGCTGCTGTCGGAAAAATCTGGGGTTGCAGGCTGTGATGTTGAAGACCGTCGCGAAGGTGGGCGTGGCTCATCTTCCGTGTCCTCAGAAGTGGAATATTTCTCATTGTCGCTGCCTGAATCCATTAAGATTTCTCGTATTTGATTCGAAGACAGCAGACGAGCTCAAGAAATTTCACGTTCCATTGACGAAAACTGTGGTGCAACTATTGGGTTCACAAAAAAGCTTTCAGCTGACATAAGTCGCAACTTCTGCAAAGCAGGTTTGGAAAATGCGCCTTTCCCCTGCCTAACAACCGTTACCCAGCTAGCCAGCTGTTTGTTACTGAAATAATATACTTTTATGACCCAGACCCAGCCATTCCATTAACTAAATGCAAGACTGAACTAACTGCGCAAGACTCTCAAAAGACTTATGACACTTATGAATTCATGACTAATTAGGGTAACTTTGGTAGCTGGCAAAGTGTTTACACACACAAATATGACACAACAAACCCCTCTGAATTGATACAGTGTTGAAACATTGTGCAGCAAATAGAAAGAGACGGCTTTCAGCGTTGCCAAACGTAGGTCCATACATATACAACGTTGGCATTTCTGGTTTTACTAGGAGCTCCATAGATAGACGACATTGGTCGGCTAAGGGTTAACATCAGAGTAGAACTTCTGGGGCAGTAAAAATTGGGCTCTTGCATTTGCAGTGTTTCTTGAACACCGATTCCTGTTTCTGTACTGTTGTGGTATTGGGAGCCTACAAAGTATTGCTTCAGTAGCCCAAACCAATGATCCGTTGCAAGATTTGTTCCTTCAGCATGACACACTGGCCCCACACAGCACACTTTGGACACGACTTGTTGCGGTCATTTTAATGGGAAGATCTAGATTAGCCATCCTATAGTCCCGACATTCCCCTGGTCAGACTGGCCTTTGTTTTGGCCAATGAAGCAACACCTGGCAGATCACAGACTCCACAGTAATGAGGAAGTGGAAGTGGCTGGTCCTGAATGGTTGGTGAATACTAGAGCCTAAGATACACAGCAGCAGAACTTGAAAGTTATCTGAAAATGGAACAAATTTTTACATGTTCTTTGGGTATTATGCTAAACCATAATGGTACATTAATGGAATAAATAATCACTGTAATAGCTTCTGATCTAATTTTTATGACTGAGGGAAACTTACTTGTTGCACATCTATTGTCGGTTGTGCTGCTGTTGTCTTTCGCCTTAATGAGACTTTGAGGCTGTTTAGTCTGGTAAATAGGTACCAGTGTTTCAGATGAACTTCCTGCCTCCATCTTCTGGGATTCCTTTGACATTCTTTTAATCAATACTCCAGACTACATGTTGTCACTTCCCAAAAGACGTAATGTTGTTATTCTGAGAACCTAAATATATATTCTTGCTGCAGGCTTCGTTTATTGAATGTGTTTGAACCTTGCACTTTACAAGTTGGTGATCGTAATTTCTACACATTTCGAGAGAATGACACCGTCGTTACAAAAGAACAGTGGCGGCGTACGCAACGTGATTCTGTACTGGCTGGCAGCTGTCTTACAAACGGACCTGCTTGCACACTGCAGCAGAACAGCCCAAAGGAGAACAGGAAGAAAGGTAAGTCAGTCAGTGAATTGTTACTGAGGTGTTCTAAGTGTTTTGGCATTTTTGGTAAGTTTGTTATTTAACGATGCTGCCTGTTGCTAAGATTATTTAGCTTCTGGCAACAGGTGATAGAATAAGGTTGGAGCACTAGTGGTATGATACTGTTGAGAAAACTGTACTTGGGGAAGAACATTTCCAAATGCTGCTGTGTCCACCACGAATTCAACATGGACTGATCTGTGGGGTTGTCCATAAGATTTTGATATGACTGGTAACATGCTGTGTTCAATGAGGCCCTTGTCATGTATTTTAGCATGCCCATAGGAATTTTCAGATACTGAGAGTAGCTGTGAATGTACGAATTTCTCAGTGTCTGGAAGTTGGCATGGGGTTATGCTCTGTCTTTGGCCTTGGACACTGGGCTAACAGCTCCTTGTTGTGAAATGTTACACAGGGCTGTTGTGAGCATGGTAATGAACCCCATAATTCCACCAGTGGTGGAGAATATTTGGAGTACCTGAGCACTGCTAAATGAAAAAGGTGTTTTTCACATTGTTTTAATTGTGTGTCAGAGTACTGTGTGTGAGTTTAATTTACCTGCATTGGTTATAAGACCCATATCTGATGTGAACAAAAGTATAAGTGTATGCACTGTTTTATGCTGTACATGTAGCGCAGAACGTGCAGCAAAGACAGACATTTACTCCATACTCTTACCACTATGTAGAGTTTCCATGGCCATTAGAATGATGTGCAAATACACTGGTTGAGTTGCTGGATACACTTGGAATCCCTGTCGTCAGTATTTTTTTTTTATTTTTAATTACATATGTAAACTTGAATTTATTTATTTGAGTGTTATTTTTTCTTTACAGTTTTATCTATAGTGTAGTGCAGTACAGGAGAAGGTTTGTCGTCAAGCTTGAAATCTACAATATTACTTTGCTGGTTGTGGAGACGAATTGCTACTATCGCCAGTTCTTAGAAAAATATGATGACAAACCTTCTCCCGAATGTGACAAACTAAGACAGCAACCATATCATTGACAGAGAGCAGGTACTTCTTATAGTTATGTATATCCTAAATGTGTTTTTGGCCATATCGTTAGTATCTAGCTGAGAAAGAAAGTGTCTTCAGTATAAGTTGCGGATATCTGTAGAAAATATGTATTGTTTCATCACAGTACTGGCATGGCAGTGATATGGAGAAATTCATAGTATTAACATTACCACTGGAGGGTATGCCATGGCTTAGGAGGTTGGTTTATGGTGTTTCATTGCAGAGGCTGGCCTTTATCCCAGGCCAGCATATATTGGATCTGAGGTGGATAGAGTGGCACTTTGAAGTTGTTGCTCTGAGTAGATCACTTTTTCTGTAACAGTATCATTCCACTAATGCTCCATACTCATTCATTTATCAGTCACTGCTGCTATGTAACCTTAGAAGCTGACAGTGTTGTTACACAGTACACTTAACCACCACCATTCATGTATGAGGCCCACCCCCTGATTTTACACCATATCACAGTACATGCTCTTCCTTACTGTTGATAACAGCTAGGATCTTGATTCTGTCATTTAGGGTCTGTTGTCTTTGGGCTAACATTGTGGAGAAAATGTACATATCCTGTCAGAAATGCAAGTCCCTATCCCTGCAGACATAGATTTTTAACACAACTGCACTTAAGCCCGATATATTTTAACTGAAATTCATCAATTACTGGTTATAAACCTCTGTCAGTCATCCTTTTGGCACCTGTCTGGCCAAGATCACAGCAGTTCCCAGGGAACATCTGAAAACAGACAGGTGCTGTTGAAGTGACACTTTAAATATATGCCCTTTGTTGTGTTTCCCTGTTTCTTTGTGGCTTTAGATCAGTGTTTATATTGCAATATCTACAGATATAAATACACTCTACTATGGCCACAATGGTGGAAATGATGCCAGTCAAGGCCCCCCCCCTGGTGCCTACTGTTGTAATTTTCTGCATGCCCCTGTGATCTATGTCAACCACTTGTTTCACTTGCAACATTTGATATTTTAGTGGATTTATCAGACCCTACCAACCAACGCACTCCATCACATACTGATGTTTTGGGGGCAGTCAGCAAGAACCAGTCCACAGCACCTGTGCAGCCAGTGCTACCAACAGTAGCAGTGACTAATGGCAGTCCTACACCAGGTGTTGAGCACATGGATGACTGGGACACAGAGGACACTGCAAGTATGTCAGACACAGCATCTGTCAGCAGTGGCTGCAGTAGCGTTGGCTCGCAGGGTAAGAGTGCTGTTGTGTGCTTCTGTGTAGGCTACTTAAAATGAGGAGCTTTATGAGTACTGTAACATACAGACGTGCAACAGTGATTGCACATGAGTACTGTCAGCACCATTGACAAGAACTGCTTCCTTTGTCATGAAAATACTTAACACAATACACCACTTTTTGGAAGCAAACTACTGTCTTTTTCAGGTTATAACCGTCCCTTCACCGATTCTTTCTTTGTGCCTGGCTTTGCTAAATTTGTTATATCATTTGAGCTAGAATGTTATGAGTTACTCAGTGAAAACATCAGGTGTTTTTGTAGGGTGTATCCATTCATTTTGAAATAAAGTACTGCCAGCTTGGTTGTAGCGATACAGAGATCTGACTGGTTGTCATGCAAAGTACCTGTGTGCATCTCCTGTCTGTGATGTGCTGTGTGAATCAGAATAATGTGTATGACTAATACATGGTATGTTAACATTCTGCATAGCCTTCATGTTCTGTTTTGTGGTCTGCAGGGAAGAAGAAGCGCGGGCCTGCTCTAATGACCAAAGTTCTGAAGAAGAAGAAGCTGCGCAGAGCCCGGAAACGAGCACCAATGATGACATTGCAGCCAGGGCAGACTGTTGTGGTGGAGACACTGTCTACTTCGTCTGTTGCTGATGTTGTCTGGCAGGTGAGGAAATGTGAGCTTGCAAGTTCTGATGGCAGTGTTGCCGATGATGTAGGTTTTCTAGGACATGCCCTTTTTTGTTGGGTGAGTAGTTCCTGTTCATTTGAAGGATTTTACTGCCTTTATTGTCAGGGTCAAGGAATCTTCTTTAACTGCTCCACCCTGAAGATGGAGGCAGTACAGTCCTTCAAAGTGTTGGAAACTGCTCATGAAATGACACAGTGTTGCATCCCAGATGACTTGTGTCTATGCCTGTGAGCTTCACGCTCAGTTGATATGTTAGTGTCTGCAAACTCACTGCTTGACACCAAGCAGTAGACATAAGACCCCATTGAACAGAGAACAGCAGGTTGAAGAATCTTAGGCAGCAGCAGGTATTTTTCTCTGCCACTGCATTTGGGCTGGTTTAGGGGCCCATCAGCCTTCTAGCCCTTGAATACTCATGGTATAGCTGTTGGAGTGTAAGGTTGGCTTCTCATTTCTATCTAGTGGCAATTTTAAGATTGCATTGAGCTACACCTCCACTCCAGAGACATGGCCATAGCATTACGCTTAAATATAGGGTATCTGCACCTTTTATCTTTTCCTAATACAGTGGTGATACACTAAACTTTATTTTCCAGTTTAGTTGGGCAATAGGGTTGACAGTAGATCAATTCTGTTGATAGAATAGTTGACTTATGGCAAGCAATTTTAGCATATGCTAGGATGGAAAAATAAAATAAAAGATTTTGATCAGTAAAATAATACATCACAGCATGTGCTGGCTCCCAGGTGTTCTAGGAGCTGATGTGTCATTAATTTCTTCCTCTGGGAGATCACAAGTATCACATCTAGGGATGTATATTCACTGTGGACTGTACTGAAAAATATGCTGTTAGAGTGAAATTGCTGCTACACAGAATGCTGGAAAAGTGAACCTTTACTGCAGTTCTGTTCATTTTCTGGCAGGATGGTTCAGTTGAGTGTGGAATTCCCTCTACTCAGCTTTATCCTATACACCACCTGGATGATCAAGAATTCTTCCCTGGTGACTTTGTTATTGAGAACAAGGATGAGAGCTGCATGAGAGTATATGGGGTAGTTCAGAGCGTTGACCATGCTGGGCGGACAGCTAGAGTGAAATGGTTTAAAACCTACACTTCTCAGGAGGAGCCTTGGTAAGCCTTACTGTATATTGTGTATTACAGAACACCAAGCTTTCCCGCAGTGTGTATAGCCATACAAGGCTGGGACTCTTTGGAGGATGCGAGTCAGTGGGTTAGTGATTGGAGACTGAAGGCTGCTGCATGAGTCTTGTTGGATGACTGTGTGATATGTTTTAGATTATCAGTTATAGGCTGTTAGGCGTGACTTAACATGAACCCTCATCTCTGCTGTGGGCTTTGCAGTGTAACTATATCTCTGTTGCTTCTGTGAAGCTCCAGCATCTTGCACGTATGTAGTCTGGAAAGGCTTGATGTCAGTCTCAAAAACATCAGATTACTTGAATCACCTGACACATCTGTCAGCCCAGGATTTTATTGTATTTCTCTGCCTTTTTGCTTGAGATTGAAACAGGTCTAATATCTGATATATGCTGTGTATAGAATACACAGGCGGTGGTTGGAGTCCAGAAATATAGTAATACTATCGTGTGTACCCAAGTAAATGATAAGATTTTATCCTAATTCAGCTTCAGAAAAATTTGGTGGTCATCTTATGATCACCCACGCATTTATTGTAGGATTACTACCATAAAAGTTGGTGGTCATCATACAATCACCAGCGAATTTATTGTAGGATTACTTCCGTAAAATTTGGTGGTCATCTTATGATCACCCACGCATTTATTGTAGGATTACTTCTATAAAATTTGGTGGTCATCTTATGATCACCCATGCATTTATTGTAGGTTTACTTCCATAAAATTTGGTGGTCATCTTATGATCACCCACGCATTTATTGTAGGATTACTTCCATAAAATTTGGTGGTCATCTTATGATCACCCACACATAAGCTGCACTGCCAGTCTCTGCAGCTGCCCAGGCAACTTACATGTTGCAAAATGAACAACAGTACTTACCATCATAGTGACATTGTTAGTGGCAACAGCTGTGTAGATGCACAGTAGTGTAACCTGACCTTTGGGTCCTCAACGTTAACCACATGATTACAACTGTATCATGAGCACATGAATTGTACAAGGAGGTGCAGATAAGTCCTTAGCCCAACCTACTTTCCAGTGTCATAGGACAGAATCGATAGTGTCGTTGGAAAGAGGGGTCTGTTCATGTGCCAAATTGCAAGTCTTTTCTTGTTACAGAGGCTGAAAGGAAGCATGTCATGCAACGTGCGCGATTTCAACAACATCAAGACGTGAGCTGTCATCAAGTTTTTTTTTTCTGCAAGGCAAGGCGCTGAAGGAAATTTACGCCATTCTGACAGAAACATCAGGGGAACATGCACCATCGTATGCCACCGTCAAAAAATGGGTGGCACAGTTTAAACGTGTTGATTTTTCCACCTTTGATACACCTCATCCTGGACGACCCAAAACAGTGATCACCCCAGAGATTATTGATCAAATTCATGAGCTAATCTTGGAAGACTGCTGAATTTCAGTTAAATCAATAGCTGAGCAACTGAGCATCTCACGTGAGTGGGTTGGGTCCATCATTTATGAAGATTTGGATATGCGGAAGCTCTCCGTGAAGTGGGTCCCGAAATGCTCGAATGTGGATCAAAAATGTCAACGATGCCAATTGTCTGAGCAAGTTTTGGAATTTTTTTGGTGCGATCCAAGTGATTTCCTGTCGCGATTGGTGACCATGGACAAAACCTGGTTATATCACTATGACCCGGAGACAAAGCAACAGTCAGTGGAGTGGCGGCATAGCGGCTGACCCCGCCCCAAAAACTTTCGAATGCAAAAATCCGCTGGAAATGTTCTCACCTCGATTTTTTGGGATCAAGACGGCATCCTCCTCATTGATTATCTTTCAAAGGGCCAAACTATCAATGCTAAGTATTACTTATCTCTGCTGATCCAAATGAAGAACATTTTGAAGGTAAAACGCCGCGGGAAGTTCACCAAGGGGGTCTTGTTCTTGCACAACAATGCCCCGGCTCACTGGGCACTTGCAATCCAGTAGAAACTGGCCTACCTGAGCTTCCATTGTCTTGATCACCCACCCTATTCTCCGGATCTGGCCTCATTCGACTACCACCTGTTCCCTGGATTGAAAAAACAATTGAAAGGTCGCCATTTTTCGTCCGACGTGGAGGTCATTGCTGTACGCAAAAGTTAGAGCAATGGGCTAAGAAGTGTATTGAGCTTTGTGAGGAGTATGTTGAATAACTCCTGAGTTTGGTTGCTGTAGCTTGTTTTCCTCTTGGTCAGGCTAAGGACTTATCAGCACCCCCTCGTACTCTTAGCTGTCATCACAGGATTGTTAACCTAACACCAGGGACTTGCAAAGAAATATCATATTATACCCCTGTTTTGTATGGGTATGTCCTGAAACTGAAGTTGCTGAAAGGAGGTCTTTTTATATGCAGGTGCATCTTATGTTTGGGTAAATACAGCATTTATACCAGCACTGTTGATTTTCAGCCCTGCGATGTTGGAAGAAAATGAAGTTAGTGTGTATGACCTGAAGGATCACCCTGACTTCCAGTACCGCCCTGGCACTGTCGTGATCAGGGTAGCCAACTTTGAGGGAGAAGATGCTAACTCCACAGCTGGCCAAGTTTTAGACAATTACCCAGAAGGAATGGTAAGGATTTAAATTATAGTTCTTAATGAAAGACTTTAAATGCCATCATATGAGAATAAATTGGCCATCATGATCTTTGTTGTGTTGTTGTGGGTTACTATGCCATGTTACATGAGACCATTTGCAGAGGAATGTTCTGACATAACTGAGAGTGGCAGTTTGTGACAATAAACCTATCATCCTTGGCACCTGTTGATGCAGCAGTGATTAGCAAATTGTTGACCATGTTCTGCACTATTTTTTTATGTCTTGTAGCCTGAACTGGTTTCAGTGCAGTATGCTGTATCATTGCTTATGTAAAGCAGTCACTTACATAAACCTAAATAAAATGTGAATATATTAGTGTTTGTAAATTAAGTCTGAAGAAGTGCCAGCATTTCTGACAGACCTGAAGATTGTCAAGTACTTTTACAACATGAGACTCGCTGAAAAAAAAAGCCTTAATCTGTCTGTATAAAAGTGGGTTTAGTTTGTTCATTACTTAATAGGTCACGTATTTCCTGCAGGAGCATGGGTGATTGTACAGCTCCTATTATTGACCAGCCGGCCTGGAAGGCTGTGTAGTCATTACAGTTGTTGGCAATTCATGTACATCTTGTAAGACAAGCGTGTAATGCAGAATATAATAATTATTCTTTGTGTCTATTACCAAGTGTTTGTCATAACATATTAAAAGTCATTGAATTGTACATTGCCCTGGACTGGTCTAAATGGAAGTTTTTGGTCAAAACTGTGGTTGCAAATGGAAACTATGTTTAAGGTGTTAGCATTTATCGTAGAGAACAGTGATAGAAAAAACAGCTGTCTCGAACAAAGAAGTGTGACTTGAGTAAATAATGGGGAATTATTTTCAATTGCCTTCCATGGTGTGGCATGTAGTGTTTCATGTCTAGGAACTGGAGATGACAAGAATTGTATATTTTCACAAACCAAAGCGTCCCCCCCCCCCCCCC
>Ga0268261_10002518_pt1 | contig 13144 bp, 16 predicted proteins | sample TergutNc150P1_FD_190353 | JGI IMG/M metagenome (GOLD analysis project Ga0268261, IMG submission 190353) | Nasutitermes corniger P1 segment gut microbial community from laboratory colony in Florida, USA - Nc150 P1 (SPAdes) (version 2) | ecosystem: Host-associated > Arthropoda: Insects >... | reverse complement strand
AAGGTATCGGTAAGTAAGATTGACTAATTCTTTTAATCGCTTGTTTCTTATATCCGTTAGGTGAATAGATTAATTTATAAGCATTGTACATATTTTTAATCGATTCATATACCTGCATGGCACTTAAATCAGGATAGATAATTTTAAAGAATGAATGAAAATAAAGATTATCGTATTTCACCACTTCGTGTCTTTTAAATTCATTGGCTTTAAACGGTGTATGAGATTCTATCATTAAGGCATCTAACTCTGTTTCAAATAGTAAATGTTGATCAAAATTAGAGGTATATTTATTTACTAGAGGATGCACAAAACAATCCAAGGCATAATGGGTAACCATTCCTAATAGGTAGGATAGGGCTAATTGGGAATTATATAACTTTACCCTCCCTAAAGAAGCTTCTAAGAAAGTATTGAAAGCTTGTTTATGTAGCTTCTTACCATAGTTGTTAATCTTTTTATCCATGAAGTTAATATCAACGATATTTAAAGAAGTCCCAAAGAAAAAGATATCTGGTCCTTGTGCTCCAATCAAATATTCATCGATATGTTCTATGATTCGTTTCTTTGTTTCTTTATCTAATGCATCGTAGACATCCAATGCAAAGAAATAATGGGTTGCTAGGCTTGCCATTGTATCACATCCTTTCTACTATTCTAACATATTACTCATATCTATGAACATATTTAGACAATTGTGTTAAAATGAAATAAATAAGAGAGAGGAGAATGATAATGGGGAAGAAACTTTATAAAACGTCTTACAATAAGATGTTATTTGGTGTTTGTAATGGCTTGGCCGAATATTTCAACCAAGATGTTACCTTAGTCAGAGCAATTTTTGTCTTATTAACTTTAACAGGTATTGCTCCAGGATTATTATTGTATTTAGTATTAACAGTAGTGTTACCGACCAAGTAAGGGGGTCATTTTATGGGTATTAAAGAAAATGTAGAAGAAGCAATCCATACGATTGAAGATGAGATGAAAGACTATACCGAAATGGTAGATGAAGCATTACATTTAGATCCATCAGATGATAAAGATCTCGTAGAGGAAAATAATGTTACCGCAGATCTAGGTCATCCAGAAAAAGGCTTAGATGCCTTTATAGAAAAAAAGGAGAAATAGTTATGTCAGAATTAAACGATGATAGAGTAATCGAAGCTTTAAACATTTATGATGAAACAGAAGAAGCAGATAAAGTCTTACATCCAGATGAGAAATTATCTAGTGAAGACTACAATGCTTTTGATCAAGAAGCTTCAAACAACTTAGCCGATACCTTGTTACATGGTTCAGTTGAACATGATAAAGATATCGTTGAAGAAAAAACAAAAGTCTATGAAGAAGCATTAGGATTAGATAAATAAAGATAAAAAAAGAAGCGGCATAAACACCGCTTCTTTTTTGCTTGTATACAAGCTTTTAAAACCAAAATGATTTAATCTATTAAAAGACTAAATAATTAAAAATGAGAAAGTCTTAGACTATGGGAATAATATATATAAGTAAAGGAATTGAGGGAAACTTTACTTGTATTAATATCTAAGACTTTATCATTATAATATTTGTTTACATGATATGCAATAATCCTAGAAATTAATTAACAAACTTTAACTAACATTTAACAATTACCACCACTGATTAAATTGTGGTTGGTTGATTGAATAAACAAACCAATGACGTGTCTCTTGATCTTGAACAAATCGGATACGTGCTTGGTTAATGATGTTAGTTGTATCAACCACATCATTGTCTTCGTATGTCCAAGTGACATTAGCTTCCTTAACCGCATGGACGGTAATGGTATCACTATCGTTAATCGATACAGACGTTAAATTAAGATTTTCAATATCACCAACAGTCACCTCTGTTACTAAAGGTAGATTCTCTTGACCAAAAGCAGATCTAAATTGATAAAGATCTAAATAATAAGAAGCAATCGCATTATCTCTAAATTGATTTCTTACCGGTTGAAAGACAAATCCTAAACCACCAACATCATCAAAGTTAGACTTATCTCTTAAGGTAAAGAAGTCTGCTACAAAAGCTTGAGCTACACTACCGATAATCTCATTGTTAGAACCTTCTAAATTATTATTGATATTATCATACAGTGAATTTAAAAACTTTGATTCAGTAACCGGTAAGGTATATGGACCTATTTCTATAGTATTAGCTGTTTCTGGTTCATTAGACATGACATTTGTAGCATCCATGACACTACGTATCTCAGTAATCGCTAAAACAATTACCAACAAGGTTAATAAACCAAACAGTATCTTTGTATATTTTCCTCTATTCATATAGACAAATCTCCTTATAGTAAATCTAAGATTAATGAAACAATTCTTTCACTTGAATGACCATCAATATCAGATAGGTATTTTTCTTTTACTAATTGATCTTTACTATTGAAATCTTTCTTTAGTAAGTCAATCAAATCTTTGATATTATATGCTTTTTCTAAATCAAAATCATCTATATCCACACATAAACCACGAGATTGGATGTAATGATCTAAATCATAGATGTATAGAATCACTCGTTTATTCAATATCACACTATCAAAGACCAATGCGGAATAATCAGAAATAATCACATCACAAACACTTAACAAGGTATATAAGTCCATACCTGGTGTTGTAAAGAAATCATGGTCTTTTTTAACTAATGGATGTAATCGTACAATTAATTGAGAGTCTTTATCTAAAGATCCTTCTAATTGTCTAATCGACTCTAATTCAATGTTCATATCTTCTATTCCACTACCCCTAAAAGTAGGAGCATATAAGATTAATCGTTTATTCTTTAAATCTGGATACTTCTTATAAAACTTAGCTTTACAAGATTTAAGATAATCTTTATCAAAAAGGTAATCTGTCTTACTAACACCTAGGTTTTTAACTTTAGATATATCTGTATCAAAAGACTTAGCATAAATATCATTAAAGTATGAAGATGGACTTACGATATAATCGTATCCCTTAATTTTATAACGTCTATTTTCTAAGATATCACCAAATACTTTAATGGCTCCTGTCGAATGCCATACTTGGATAACTTGTACCTTATCTTTTTTAGTAATGGTTGAATGAACAAAGTTATTACCATCTAATACAATGACTTTACATGTATTAAATAAATAAGTTTGGTAGATAAATGAAAACAAGTATTTGAATTTACCTTTTAAAGAAGAATCAAACTTATGTAAGTTACTAACCACTTGAATGTGGTGATATTCTAAACCATTGACTATCTTGGTAAATTCTAAACCATACTCTTTATTAAAGTAAGAGATAATAGCTACTCTTTTTCTTACAGGTAAGAGATAGGTTAAGACAAAGGTGATAAGAACTAAAAAAGAAGCGATAAACTTTTCTATATGTTTCATTCTTTCACCAACCTTTCAACTCTATTATTATACACTATTTCATTAAATAATATTAAAAAAACCTATAATGTCGCCATTATAGGTATGATCTTAGAATAAACAATTATGTGGTGTTCTTGGGAAAGGAATCACATCTCTAATGTTTGCGACACCAGTGATGTACATTAAGAATCTCTCAAATCCTAGACCGAATCCAGAGTGTTTAACCCCTCCGTATTTTCTTAAGTCTAAGTACCATTCTAATCCTTCAACCGGAATATCCATTTCATTCATACGATTTAATAAGTTATCATAACGCTCTTCACGTTGTGATCCACCAACTAATTCACCAATACCAGGAATTAATAAGTCACAAGCAGCTACTGTCTTATTATCATCGTTTAAACGCATATAGAAAGCTTTAATATCTTTAGGATAATCGGTTAAGAAGACAGGTCCATTAACCACTTCCTCAGCGATATAACGCTCATGTTCAGATTGTAAGTCAATTCCCCACTCTACAGGGTATTCAAACTTCTTACCTGAAGCTTTTAAGATTTCAATCGCTTCGGTATAAGTCATTCTTCTAAAGTCAGAATCAACGACCTTCTGTAGTTTTTCTTTAATTCCTTTTTCTACGAATTGATCCACAAAATCCATCTCTTGAGGACATAATTTTAAGACATTCTCAATACAATCTCTTACCATATCTTCAATTAAATCCATATTATCACTTAAATCCGCAAAAGCAATCTCAGGTTCAATCATCCAGAATTCAGAAGCATGTCTTGATGTGTTAGATGGCTCTGCTCTAAAAGTAGGACCAAATGTATAAGTATCTCTAAATGCTAAAGCGTATGCTTCGGCATGTAATTGTCCTGATACTGATAAAGAAGCTTTCTTATTAAAGAAATCCTCTGCATAATCACCATCGGTTCTAGTTGTAACGATGAATGCTTCACCAGCACCCTCAGCATCGTTAGATGTGATGATTGGTGTATGTACATAGACAAATCCTTGTTGTTGGAAAAACTCATGAATTGCCATTGATAAGACCGAACGAATTCTCATAACAGCCATGAAAGTATTCGTACGAACCCTTAAATGAGGAATTTCTCTTAAATATTCTAAGGTATGTCTTTTCTTTTGTAATGGATAATCTTCATCACAATCCGCAAGTAACTCTACTGCAGTCGCTTGAATTTCAAATGGTTGTTTCCCATCTGGTGTTAAGATTAAACTACCACTAACTTTAATCGCAGCACCTGTACGTAATTTAGATACCATCTCATAGTTATCTAACTTATCATCGGTATAAACGATCTGTGCCCCTTTAAATTGAGTCCCATCGTTTAATTCAATGAAACCAATCTTACCTGAATCACGGTTGGTTCTAATCCAACCCTCAACACTTACACTCTCTAAATCTTCTAAAGCTTTTGAATTTTCTCCGACTAATTCATAAAGCTCACTAATTAAACATTGTTCTGCGATATAGTTATCTACTACCATCTTTTTTCCTCCCAATATATGTTTTTAGATAAAAAAAAGTACCTCTTTAGGAACTAGAAAACTAGCGGTACCATCCTAATTTATTCTATCTATTATAGAATACACTTTTAAGCTATAACGTTGCGACCGTGTTTTTCTACTTAGTTTCAAAAAACCAACTCCGAAATGTTGCTACAAAAAATCTTTCATCTAGCTTCCACCATCCTAGACTCGCTTACAAAGATTTGTTTTTTATAGGTTTTCATCAATGTCTTGGCTATATTTTAGCACACAAAGAAATAGGTTTCAACTAAGATAAGACTTTATCATTATCGAATATTGCCCCAACGAAAATATCATCAATTAACTTGTTGTAGTTAATCATCTCATTTTCAAAGTTAACTTTGTGACTACCTTCTAAAGAATCCAATAAATACTCAAATGATTCTGATGTATCCAAAGAATGCTCAAAGTTCTTTGTCTTTAATAAATACTTGGTTTTTAAATCTTCCATACCTTGTACATAGTAATCGATATCAACATATTGACAAGCAATTTTAGCTTCAATATTTTGACGGTACAATTCCATGAAGATAAAGTTCGCAAACAAAAAGTCTGCTTGCACTAACATGCTTGCGAGAGCCTCATCATCCGTTTCAAAATCAAAAAGATCTTTCCCATTTATCTCTTTGATATTGCTTTTAACTTGGATGGTTCCCTCTTGCATGTTTGCTGCGATGATAATACGGTAGTAACCTTGTGTCATTAAAGACAGATCATATATCTGCATTTGTTTATCAGGATGATAAACACGAATCGCCGATATATCCTCAATTAATCTGCGCTTTATAAAATTCATCGTTTCACCTCATGTATATTATTTCACATACTTTTGAGAAAATATACTAATATACAAACATTTCAACGCTTGTATACAAAGGGTTGAAATATAGTAAACATAAGGTAAAATTGTTCTTTATTTATTTCTTTTGTTTATAAAATGTTCTGTTTTCTAATGAGAAAACTCTAGGTGAAAATTCACCTTCTTCAAGACCATCATAGACCTTACGTAAGGTATCCATACGAGCATCAATATTGTCAATTAGGTTAATTAATTCAGCTTCTCTCGTCATTGGTAATACTGGCGAACCATATTCTAACTTACCATGATGAGCTAGTATCATATGTTCAAGCAACATGACTTGTTCAGATTCTTCACAACCTAGTTCTTTTGCAACCAAACATACTTGGGCATGTAGAATTGAAATATGTCCTACTAGCTTACCTTTGGTTGTGTATTCAGTTGCTACTACACCAGATAGTTCTTCTATCTTACCTAGATCATGTAAGATGATACCTGAGAATAAATAATCGGTATCAATCTCTGGATATAAGCTAGCTAATGCATTAGCAATATTCAACATAGAAATTGTATGGTACATTAAGCCACCATGATAAGCATGATGGTTTTTACTAGCAGCTGGATAATCGTATTGGTCTTCACGATACATGGTTAATATTTTAACGACAATACTTTTAATGATATCATCGTTAATTAAATTCACATAAGACTTTAATTGAGTGGATAACTCTTCTCTATTTAAAGGAGCTGTTTTAATAAAGTTATCTAAGTTTAAATCTTTACCTTCAACAACCTCAACATCATCTAATTTCATTTGTAATTGATCACGGTATGAAATAACGTTACCTTTAATTTTAATAAAACATCCTGCTTTAATACTTTCTAATTGTTCAGGACTAACCGACCATAACTTAGTATCAATCTCACTAGTTTTATCTTTAATATTTATCGATAAGTAATCAGCCCCAGAATTAGTCTTTCCTTTAGTAACACCATTTACTAAGTAAATACCATCTACAATCTGTAAGCCTTCACTAAATTCATTAATAAAGATCATTATTTATTCCTTCTTTCATGACTGTTTCAATCAAATCATAATCATAACCTTCTTGTAACAGTTTATGTTTAATTTTATATAGATGTTTCTCATCTATTACCTTAGCTTTTCTTAACAACTTAGCGTAGGCTTTTTCAATGGATTCTATATCGTTAGATTCCTCTTCATAGTTACTTAAAACTTGATTGATAATTGAAGATTTAAACCCTTGTTCTAACATCTTCTTTTTAATCTTTCTAGTATAAGCTACCTTATCGCTCGCTTTAAAGAAACCACTAGAATACATACCTTCTAACATCTCTTCTTGTACTTTATCATCAATAAAGACATCTTGTTCAATCCCTAATTCATATAACTTGCGTTTGATATATAAGGGACCATAACCTGCTCTTATCTTTTTATTGATATATTCTGATGCATATAAATCATCATCTAATACCTTCACACTCTTTAAATAGTTAATGATCTCATGACTATTCTCTTTAGATACCTCTTTATGTTTAAGTTTATCCTTAATTTGTTTAATCGTATAAAACTTTTTAGAGGTTATTGTTAAAGCATAATCTAAAGCTAGATAGTAATCTTCTTTTTCTTTTAATTGATGATAGGTATCTTTAGCTAAAGAGTTTCCCTTATATAAAGAATATTCAAATAAATCTTCTTCATTAACTAATAAATGGGATTTATCTTCAAAAACAACCTTATATAATTTTCTTTCTCTTTGTAAGGACTTTATTTTCAACATAGGATGCGAGCTTTTTTTCTCTATGACTTGCGACTGCATTTTGATACACCACCATTATTTTTTTATAAAATTCATCACTTGAATAAGTTTGTGCTTTATTAAAAGCATTAGTAGATAACTCTTGTCTTTTAGTCTTATCACACTTAGATAATTCAATAATTTTATCCGCTAACTCTTGTGAGTTATCAATGAAATAACCATTGGTATCTTCATCAATTAAACCAAGTAAGTTCTTATCTTTACGAGCTATTACAAATAAACCAGAAGCCATGGCTTCTAAGTAGGTTAAACCTTGTGTTTCACTCAGTGATGTAGAAACAAAGCCATCAGCTAGATGGAAGTAGGTTGCGACTTCACTATGTTGGATTTTACCAATACACATGACATTATCTAAATGATTGTTTTTAACCTCTTCTTCTAATGAAGGTAAAGCTGGTCCATCACCAACAATCAACAACTTAATATAATCTAAATTCTTAGCTTTAATAATTTTAAAAGCTTCAACTATTTCAATGGTATTTTTTTCAGGAGCAATTCTACCTAAATTAATCATTACAAAATCATCATCTTTAATACCAAGTTTATTTCTTAATTGTTTAATATTATCCTGATTGATATTATCAACATTAAACTGTTCTAACTTAATACCAGTAGGTACTACTGATATGGTATTTTTAATCCCATAACGAAACATCATATCAGCAGTCTTATAAGAAGGTACGATCAGTTGTGTTGATCGATCTGAAACAATACGGGTTGCTTGGGCAATTGTCTTTTGCATAGTCTTCTCAAATAAACCTCGAGTATATCTAGTTAAGTAATGGGTATAATCCTCATACATGGTATGGTAGGTATAAACCAATGGTAAATCTAAAGATAAGGCTGCGATACGCGCAAACATCCCTACACCAAACTCGGTTTGGGTATGAATGACATCTAAGTTTAACTCTTCTAAGTAACGAATGGCTTTACTAGAATAAAAACCAGAGAAGTTATAGTTGTATAGTTTTTTAATTTGGATACCCGGTAATCGTATTAAATTATCCTCTCTTGATATTAGTTTATTATCTGAAGAAGTGACGATATATACTTGATGTCCATGTTTAATTAGTTCATCTTCAAGTATACGAACAGAGGTAACTACACCATTAATATCAGGAGAATAAGTATCAGTAAAGATTGCTACTTTCATGATTTCTTATCCGCTTTCATTTCTTTTATATTCGCAAAGAATAAAAACCCAACAAACATCACTAGATAGTATGTTAGAAAACGCCACAGTAACATAACTGATGCACTACCTACCCCAAAGATAGGACCTAGTAATAATAAGAAAGTACCTTCAGTACCACCAGCAGCTCCTGGTATAGGAATAAATGCTGCAATTAAAAAGACGAATGAAGATAAGACAATAATCTCTAATAAACGATTAAAAGGAATATCTATATTTAATGCTTTAGCCGCAAAGAACGGGATTGAATAGAAGGTAAATATCTTTAAGGTATCTAAAACTACCCTTCTAATTAAGATATCCTTATTGTTTAATAACAAGGCAAACGTTTGCTTAAATAAAGCTAACCAATCCTTAGCTTCCTCTTGTTTACTAACAACATTTTTAAATAGATGTAACTTCCCTAAAAAAGGAATTAATGTATTAAAGATAAATCGATGGAAACCTTCAGAAAAGGCCGCTAAGAATAGACCTACTATTACAATAACGTTAATTCCATATCCGATAAAGACCAATCTAAAAATACCAGAAAATATCTGTGCAAAATGGTTATATTTGGCTACTAAGGCAATCGATGTAAAGATAACTAAAACAGTCTGCCATGAGATAAAACTCAACATTAAAACACTAGCGGATTGTTCCGTAGTAATCTTTTGTTTAGAAAACAACATGACTTGTGCAAACTGTCCTCCTGATGCAAAAGGTGTGATTGCTGAAAAGAAGTTACCTGTTTGTTGGACTTCTAAGGCTTGTCTAAAGGTATATTTTCTTTTTCTTATTTTAGAATCCTTATTAAAGTAATAATGAAAGAAATAAACATCTAATAGATTATAGATAACCATAATCATAACCGCAACGATAAACCATCTAAAATCAATGTTACGAAACATACCTAAAATATTTTGATAATCATTTTTAAAAGATAAGATCATTACCAGAAAGGTAATCAACAAGATAATAATAAAATTACGTTTTGTTTTTTTATCCATAGTAAGCTCCTTTCTTAATCAATGATATTTTTAAGTTTCTTCTCTGCTTCCTTATAAGAAGGCATGTATTGTTCAATTAAATAATAAAACTTCTTAGAATGATTAGGATGTATAAAATGACTCAATTCATGAATAATTACATAGTCTATACAATGGGTATCATAATGTACTAACATGGTTGATAAAACCACTAAATTTCTTTTATAGTAACAAACCCCATACTTAGTCTTCATTCTTCTTATTTTTAATTGTGGTATAAAATCAATATGGTTAAACTGTTTTACTATTTCATTAAATCTAGGTATGAATATATTATTAGCTAGTTGTTGGATGTAGTTATTAATTAAGATATCAATACGCTCTTGATTGTTTACATCCTTAACAAAGACATTCACATGTCTAGACACTTCATCCACATCCACAAACTCTTTACCCTTACCTTCAATAATCTTGACATGGTAAGAGTGTCCCAATAAATAAATCACATCATTATCTTTAAAGTTTGTCTTCTTAACCTTTTCGATATCTACCTTATTATCTATTTTATCGATTAATTTATCAAGTAAAGCATATACAATGTCATCAGGTGTATGAAAAGGACCAGTTACCGCAATCCCACCATCTTCTCTTAATTTCGCATAAACATTCTTATTACGAGATTTACGATCTAATGAAATAGAATAACCCTTATATTCAAAGTAATTACCTAATTCAGATGATGGATTCACAAAATTCTTTTCTTTATGTTTATTGATAAAATCTTTCACATGTTTTTTAACTTGTGCTTGACTTAAAACGATCGGTGTTGTTACGGTAATAAGATTACCTTCTTTTAAACGAAGGTATAAATGTTTATTAGATTCTTTTACTATAACTTCAACCTGATATCCATCCATTTCAAAATGACTTAAAGATTTAGAAAATAAGCCCATTAATATCCCTCTTCTTGACGTTGGTGGTTCTTTTCATTCTTTTCCATATAGGCATTGATAATATCATCATAGTTAAACCCTAACGTTAATCCTACTTGTAAATAACGCTTAGCTAGTAAATCCATATTGATTTTATCAAAGTTATTATTTAGTTTATTCGCACAATCAAATACATCTAAAAACTGTTGGGTTAAAGATAACTGACTAGTTTGTACTTCATATACTAAATCCATATCTAAATCATTAGCTAAAGATACGATGAAATGAATCCCATCAACATATTCTTCTAAGATGATTGATCTTTCACTAGCATCTTTTAATGACCAATACTTAAAACATCTCGTTTCATTAGCTAGTTCACCAGTTTCTACTAAGAAAGCTAAAATACGCTTACTTCTAGTATCCTGTGATTTCACTTGATGGTTAGCTAATATCTTAGCATCTAAGGCTGCTTGTATCGGTCTTAATCTATTTAAATCAATTCTCATAATGATTCTCCATTCACTCTTGTTTATCCTGTTTTAAACTAATAACAAAAAAAGTCAAAACACTATCTTATTATACAATAATGTTTCGACTTAATATATGATTATTATTTTAAAAGTTCAATTAATTCAGCTTTTTTCATTGATGAATAACCAGTTTTACCTTGTTCTTTAGCCATTTCTTTTAATTGAGCTAAAGTCATAGTTTCTAACTTGTTTTCAGCAATTAAAGTATCTACTAATTCTTCGCTAGCTACTTGTTCAACTTTTTCAGTTTCAGCAACTTCGATAACGATTTGACCTTCAGCTACTTCATCAATAACTAAAACTTCAACATCTTTACCTTTTACATCTGCAACTGTTTTATCTTCTTTAGCAGGCTCTTCAACTTTAACAGCTGAAGCATCAATGTTTGCTGCGTTATCTACAGCAGTTTCTTTAGCTACTGAAGCAGAAGTGTTTACTGCAGTTGTAGCAGCTGATTTGTTTCCTAAAGCAGCTTTAGCTGCATTTACTAATGTTTCAAACCCTTTTTCATCATGGATAGCCATCTCTGATAACATTTTTCTATTGATATCAATGTTTGCTAGTTTTAAACCATGTGTTAATCTTGAATATGAAATATCATGCATTCTTGCAGCAGCATTGATACGTGCAATCCATAATCTTCTGAAATTTCTTTTTGTTTGTTTTCTATCTCTATAAGCATATTGTAATGATTTCATTACTTGCTCATGAGCAGTTCTATATAATGTATGCTTAGATCCATAATAACCTTTAGCAAGTTTTAATACTTTTTTACGTCTATTTCTAGCGACGTTTCCACCTTTTACTCTTGGCATAAGTTCTTTCCTCCTATAATATGCTTATTACTTAACAAGTAATGTTTTAATTCTTTTGTAATCACTCTTAGAAATTAATGAAGCTTTTCTTAAGTGTCTTCTTTGTTTTTTAGTTTTTCTTGGCGCTAAGTGAGATGTATAAGCACGACCTCTTTTTAACTTTCCAGTTCCCGTTTTCTTAACACGTTTTGCTAAACCACGGTGTGATTTCATTTTTGGCATAACTACTTTTCTCCTTTACTATTTCTTTAAAGGGGCAATAAACATAATCATATGATTACCCTCTAGCTTAGGTGCTTTTTCCACCTGTGCAATATCTTCAATACCTTTAATAAACTCATTCATGATCTCTTTACCTAAGTCTGTATGAGTCATTTGTCTACCTCTAAATCTCATTGATACTTTAAGTTTATCACCTTTTTCAATAAACTTACGAGCATTCTTCAATTTAGTGTTAATATCGTTTTTATCAATTACTGGAGATAATCGAATCTCTTTGGTATCTTGTACTTTTTGATTCTTTTTCGCTTCTTTTTCTTTTTTCTGCTTATCAAAACGAAACTTACCATAATCAATAATTTTTGCTACAGGCGGCTCAGCTTTCGCTGCAACAATCACTAAATCTAACTGCATATCATATGCTTTATTTAAAGCATCCTTCGTTAACATACGTTGTTTGTCACCTGAATCATCAATCAAAAGTACTTCTTTACTTTTAATTGCCTCATTTACTAAATCATCATTTTTAGTAAACATTTTATTGTTAGAACCAAATTTACTAATAATCTTTTCCTCCTAATTTATAATTAATAAAAAAATGCACCCGTGAAAGAGCGCACACATTTTCTCAATATAAAGTCTATCTTAATTAAATAGTGACCTTAACCCATGACGATATATCATCGGGTGAGATATGCATCTTCTTTCCACGCTCAATAAGTATACACTAGAACTAAACACAATGTCAATAGATTTTTCTTCAAACATAGTTTAGACATAGTGTGGTATAAAAAACAAGGCCTAAGCCTTGTTCTATTAATTATTTTGTAATGACTACTCAGTACGAGTTTCAATAACTCCGTAACCACCTGATTTACGTTTGTAGACAACGTGGATTTGCTCAGTATCCATATC
>Ga0268261_10002517_pt1 | contig 13146 bp, 9 predicted proteins | sample TergutNc150P1_FD_190353 | JGI IMG/M metagenome (GOLD analysis project Ga0268261, IMG submission 190353) | Nasutitermes corniger P1 segment gut microbial community from laboratory colony in Florida, USA - Nc150 P1 (SPAdes) (version 2) | ecosystem: Host-associated > Arthropoda: Insects > Digestive... | reverse complement strand
CCTAGCGGAGAAGGTGGGAACATCTAAAGGCGGGGGAAAGCAATGGCAACCTACCCCTAAGAACTTGCCCAGGATGCAGTGTGCCAGAGCCATACCGGTCACCTGACTGGGTTCTGGTTCCTGCTAAAACCGGCCTAAGCCCTGAATACTAATGAATGAATATACATATATGCACCCGCACTGGAAGCTGCTGCACCCACTCTGTTCATGGTGTTGCCAAGGGCCTGGTAGAGTATGTAAAGCTTTCTTTTACACTAGAACTTTACACTTACTTGCACCGTAGCAATGAACTTTAATCATTCTGAAACACTACAGGAATTATACAGATCTTAGTGTAGTAATTTCTCATGCCTTTTGAGATTACTGGAATATGTAAGTAAAATGCAAGCAATTTTCAATTTCAAGGTGGATGTACACTTAACAAGTGATGTGTAATAGTACTGCCACACTTGCCAGTTTAAACAAAAAATACACCAGCTGGCTTGCTGTCCATGCTAGATAAATCTCCTACAAATGTTGTCTGTGTGCAGTATCTTCTTTGACATATCAGTACACATAGACTGCCACCAACATGATGGCATGATGGTGGCACAGTGCCTCTTAGACTACTCTGAAGTACTGACAGTAGTAGGGCACAGCAGACCTAATTCATATGATATTGCACAACATTTTGAGATGTATCAGCCTGTAGTGTATACTGATTATTGCAGGTGCCATCCTAGTTGTTATTACATGCCACTTACTTGGCGTGGGTGAACCTGTAAATTTCATTATAGCCTACTTTCAGTCCTGATGTCAGTGATCTCAACAGGTTAGGCCAGACAAAGTGTCAAGAAGGCATGGATTTAACTGCTCATAACAAGTTCCACCACTGGTTCCACAAAGGAATCAGTCACTGGCTCTGCATATCAAAATACAAGGCACTGCATGGGATACAGAAAGCTGTACAAATTGACAACATTGTTCCTGATTACACCGACACCAAGTATAGTTCATCAGCATATGATATTCTTCAACTATTTGATCAGGTAACCATAACTTTTTATAGTAAATGGGGTTACTATACTGAGTGGTATAAAAAACGACATCTTTGTGACCTCAAAGTTTTGCATAATTACCAGATTTTTAATTACTGAATAACAGTCAGTATGAAATACAGAATTTGTAGGTATGTTTATTACCTATCTCTGTGTCATATTTAACCTGCATAGGTCCATTTATTAATTATAGTCATCAAAACAAAACGAAATTAATTTTTTTAATGCATGTCATGTTGCAATTTTACATTTCACAAAATACATGTATAATCCTACATATGGATCCATATTTTTCAAATATTTATTGCCATACATAATTCCAGGACACTAAGGTAAGTGCTATTAAAATCACTGCTACATCACAAATATGTGCTTCCACCTTGTTGTTAAAGCATGGCACTGGTATGGCATTCAGTAGCATAACCACATTTCATGGAACTTAGTTGGCTCATACAAAAGATAAATTGAAAATGCACATGCATGCACACACACATACTCACACACTAAACATAAGTACAAAAATTAAAACAGCACCAGGTATGTCCATACAATGAATGCATTTGACAACAAGTGCCAACAAAAATATTTGGTCCTAAGAGAGAGGAAGTAAGAGGATACAAAGAAGTATGAAGTTTCATAATTGTTACTCTTTGCTTAGGGTGGTGGTTAGTGGGGTTAAGGATTCACATTATCAGGGATGTTTTTCTTCCTGTGACACAGGAGGTATTAAGTCCTTCTGGGCTCAACATGCTTAAGGATCTAGTCCCCGAGGGTGTCCACCAGTGCAGCCCATCCTGTCACCAGTATTTTAAGTGTGTTATTACATGTTATTTACATTCTTTCAGATAAAAGTATTTTGGAAGCACCTTGCCTGGCCAAATCCCAAGGAGTGCAAAGAATTCGCAGAGGAAATAATTTATGTAAGTGTAATGTGTACTGTAAAAGCAATCCCATTACAGGCCTGGACAGGCCCTGAGGGTTCCAGGAGGTTGAGGCTCCCAGATTTCATGACAATCGGCACATGAAGGTGGTAAGGTTGTCAGCCCTATGCACCGGCCGCCTTTACCCCCAGGAAATATCCCTGGTACTCATTTCTGTCAGAGGCTGAGTCAACCCCAGGGCCGTAGTGCGGCCGGAAGGATTATGTCATTGAAAAATTCCAGTGACACCATCAGGAATCGAACCCGCGACCTTCCGGCTTGTAGCGCAGTGCCTCAACCAACTGCGCCACCGCGTGCCCCGCAATGTGTACTGTATTTAGGACAAATATGTTTGGACAAGTTTTTGAGATATGTGAAATCCTTTCTGTTTGAAATAAGTACAGAGTTCATCATGCTGTTCCATGTTTTCTTGTCACAAAGTAGGAATATTGGAGTATGATTTAGCTGTGCTATCCTTTTTTAATTTTCACAACATCACACCTATTGAATATCTGTAAAACTCTGTCTTCTTGTATATGTAGGTCATTGGGAATAAAACATTCAAACTTTCTCCCACACTGAGTGTTGTATGGTTATTAAAGTTACTTAACCTTTTAAATGCTGGTGGTTATCATACGTACCTACAGAGTTAACACTTTCTAACACTGCATTTTGTCCACACATTTGTATGTTGAATTACATGGGGAAGTACAGATTCAAAACTCAATCCAGTTCCATGCCAGTGTACAGCACTACTCTTTAAATATCTGCTTCATTGCAGGACATTTGTGAATGTTTAATCTTCTATGCTGATCAGATGTGTCACAAGATAAAGGATATGTATTCTGGTGATACTGTAAGTGGTGAAGAAATTCAAGCTGTGAGTATAATCAAAGCTATCACCTAACTTAATGTTTTTGTATTAACACAAAATATGTTATAAATTTACAGTAGCTTTATAACCAAGCTATAGCTCTGATGTAAAACTGAATTTGAGATTTCTCTATGATCTGAAAATCTTTCTATGTAATATGGACTTGGCGCTGGATATTTTTTAAATAGTGAGTCCAGAAGAATGAGCAAGGAAGCAGCCTGGCTGTTTGAGAGAAAATAATAAGGAGTAATTATTATTTAGCTCGTTTCATTCTTCTGTCTTAACACATATTAGCCCTAGATTCCTCAGTTAACGTACTTGTATTAATTTCAGTGGTGCTTGGCAGTAACAAACATGGATCATGTGCAACAACCAGTCCAGATTATTATTTCTGAATTTGGCCTGGATGAAATTACTGCAGCTTGTAGAAGCATAGGCAGTTCATCAGACAGTGGCAGACAGACTGTGAAAGTTGTAATTGATAACACAATTGAAAGAGCAAGAAACAAAATATTTAAAGAAGCTGTTCAGAAGGTATTGCAAATGTGGCCTATATTATCAGAATTAACTGTTCAGATCCACAGTGATGTGCAAGCCTGTCTTTTCCATATGGTGTCTTTCAGATGATGCCTTCAGCCACCCAAATCTTAACGGAAGCATTCAAGCATCTTGACTCTGAAGAGAAGATAGGCAGGATGATAAATCACTTATGTCATAACCTGTATACACTCCACTCACATCTTGATACCAGGAACTTCAACTGTCTTCTAGATATCATCTGGAAGAATCTGTACTCTAAACTACATGAGGTTTTCAACATAAATCTGAAGGTAGGTATGTTGAGAATGAATTTAAATCTCTTGTAATATAAAATTCCTCCATCTCCCCATATATCTCTGTGTCTCTGCCTGGTGTTTGCTAAACAACATTCTTTGTAATGCATACTGACTTCTGTGTCTGTCACTGCTTCATTGGGTTTAAAATGTAAAGCCATGTATTTAATGTTTAACAAAGTAATCCATTAATTGTTTACAAGCCTTATGTCATGAACAGCCATGATTCATTACATAGCCTGTCTTGTGACAGGTCCACAGCCTATTCCAAAGTGAGTGCTCCACAGAATGTGACCTATTGCTACCTCCTTCAAGTTCCAGTATCTTCCATTTTCCTTGAGGTCATCTACATGCTGCTTACATTTTTCTTCCTTTTCTTCCCATCCCTTGTATCTTTCCTTCAATAACATGTTTTAGAAGGCAATTCCTATACAAGATCTGCACAATTCAATTAATCTTCTTTCATTGTATTCTATGTAGGATGTTCCATTCCTCCTCGATGCTATATAATACTTCTTCATTTTTTACAAAATTTGTCCAGCTAAGCTTCTTCATCCTTGTCCAGCATCACATTTCAAAACTATAGAGGTATTTCTGCTCTGTTTTTCAATGTATCCAAGTTTGAGGAGCCATGGCAGTAAATAACAGAAAAAAGGTCTTGCCACACCCTCCCATTAGAATCTGAATGTAATGCTGAGTAAAAATAGTTAATTGTTAAGTTTCTTGCAGTGCACTAATTTCCATGTGTGTTTAATACACTATCTTTCTTTAATCAAATCTTGTCATTATTTTAATGTAACACTTTAACAATTCAAGAGGAGTGATCTTAAGTGACATCGTCCCATTGTGTATTTCTTATCAATAAAGTGATAATTATTCGACCAAACATAACCATACAGACACAGTATATCAGTCTTTTATTTTACACTACAACATGTTTTGGCTGTCCAGTTCAGCCATCAGCAGGTAGGTGCCATATATACTAAAAGAATATAAAGTGCTCCCTTTATAATCTTTTTGTGTATATGGCACCTACCTAATGACAGCTGATCTGGACAGCCGAAACATGTAGCATGTAATAAAATACTAATATACTAGATCTGTATGATTGTGTTTGGTTGGGTAATTAACACCTTATTGTCAAGAGGAGTGAGTTCGAACCTGTAAACTCCTTACTAAATATGGCCCTGGCTGTGACCAGTATTTGTAAAGAATTGTGCATCATCAAATGGTTTCATTAAACAAGAGAGGCAATATATGTATAATGTAATTTGAGGTGTATCTGTGCAACCACGGTTGCAGTGGAAAATCAATAAGTATTACATATTCCAAGTGTGTGTTTGTAGCCTTAAGTACCCCTCATGCAATGTGTATGTGCCATATTGGCATTAGTGGCCTTTTCCGTTCTACAGCATTTTTCCAACCCCACAAACAGCACCATTTGGGGGGGGGAGGGGGAATTAATTAACATTAAATATGAGTTCTGATTTTCTCTGCAACTTTTGTTTGAAACACTTTTCATTCTATGAAGAACTGAGCGAAATATAATCACTAATGCACATTGGTCTTCATGTAAAGTACCTGTTATTCTTGTTAGATTTTAATGAAACTGGATTAGCTGGACATATTTTTGAAAAATACTCAAATATCAAATTTCATGAAAATCTGTTCTGTGGAAGCCAAGTTGTTCCAATTGGATGGACAGACAGACAGACGGACAAATATGACAAAGCTAATAGTTGCTTTTTGTAATTTTGTGAATGCGCCTAAAAATGACTCTCATTAGCCATATGTGCTAAAGTACCACTGTAAAAACATGCTATTAAGTTTCATTGAATGTTCTTGATAAAGAAAAAGGTCTGATGATGGCTTGTTAACAATGCCAAAACTAGTAACCTATAGAACATGTACATGTGTTGCGTAAGACTGTGTTTTAATAAACATGCTTATGAGTGCCTGGTTTCCAAAAATTCAAGTTAGATTTTTTTTGCCACTGTAAAGATTACCAGATTACTAAATTATTTATTCTACAACTGAAAACTGGTAGGGTATGTAGCATTAAATCATATGGCAAATGTTTGTGATGAGTTAGAACAGAATATGGAAAACCCTATTTTCAGGTACTTTTCCATCTGCTGGAAGAACAGAGAAAATCCAGCAATAATTGACAGGCAGCTGGTTCCAGCTGGGATTCAGACTGGTAATTTTCTGAGTATATGACAAATGCCTTATCACTAACCAAATTATGAGGTGCTATCAGAACCGTTTGAAATGGTACCTCTATAAATAATGTATTCATTATCATTCCAGAGAAAGCAATCCTTCTTTAAGAAATTCCACGCGATTCTACACAATTTAACTGAATTATTCAAACAGTTTAATGAAAATATTGACTTAAGTGACCTAACAGACCTAGAGCAACAAGTGCAAATTCATGAATTGGACGCATGGGAGTTGGTGCACCAGTATCGCATGGAGCAACTTTCAGAGCAGAAAGCAATGCAGACACCAAACCACGGTCTTCTCACAGTCAGGATGATGTTTCTGGAAGGGACCCTAATGATTGAGATCTTGAATGCAAGGAATCTCCAACCGATAAGTAGTAAAGGTACTAGTGCACTGTAGAATATTATATGTTTAACTACCCAACTCTGTGGAGAAGAGCTGTTCTTGAAAAGCTTCATTCCTCAGCTAGCCAAGAAACTGCCAACATTTAATAGAACCCAAAGGTTCAACAAAGCATTCATGACAGCTCACCACTTCCCCCTATAATAAGCCAGATCAATCCACTCCATGCCCTTCCAACCAATTCCTTTAAAATTGATTCTAATATTATTTTCTCACCTATGCCTAGGTCTTCCAAGTAGACTCCTTCCCTCAGCCTTCCCCACCAAAAACCCTGCGTGCACCTCTCCTCTTCCCCATACATGCCACATGTCCCACCCACCTCATTATTCTTCATTTGATTACCCAGATATTATTTGGTAAGTAGTACAAACCATGAGAGTCCTCACTGTGCAGTTTCCTCAGTCCCCTGTTATCTCATCCCTCCTCGTATATTCCTCATAACCTTGTTCTCGAAAACCCTCAACCTATGTCCTTCCCTCAGTGTGAGAGACCAAGTTTCACACCCACATGAAAGAATGGGCAAAATTATAGTTCTCCATATTTTCATCTTCATATTTTTGGAAAGGAAATGGAAAGACATTCTGGACCAAATGGTAACAAGCATTTCCAAAGTTGAATCGGCTGTTAACTTCTTCCTGAGTCTCTCCAGTGAAATGTCAGGACAGTACCTTAAAGCCACAGCTACTTCCTTCCACAGCCTTCTGAATATACCATTCATAATCACTGTGCCATATCTCATTTAATGCCATGTACTGTAAGCAGTTTAGCATAATACATTATATAGGTATGGCCCAATGCTTAAGAATGAGGAATTTATAAGGCTGTGGAAGGAAGCATCTGTGGCATATTTTAAGAAAATCTCCTGACATTTGACTGCAGAGACTAAAGGAAATCAAGAAAGGGTCTACTGATAACAGTGACCACCTCATGAGACCCTCATTCTTTCTGTTTGGCCCTTCTCATAATAGCCAGACCCTCCCATGTATCTTGCCTTTAAATTTACATTCAAAACTAATGTAAAATATTGTTTAGCTAATAAACTGTGTGCAAACATTGTACACTTGCAATGACAGATCAAACTTATATGTCACCCCATGACATGTTTATGCAGGCCCATAGGGAAGGTGGAGGTATAGGTCCTACCAATTCACAACCTCCCACCGGAAGGAGGTGGGTGGTCAGCACCATGCTCTGGCCTCTTAACCCCCAGGAAAGACCCATTACCCATTGTACAGAAGGCTGGGTGGGACTCCAGGCGGGTCTGGACAGCACAGAAAATCTCTCCACACCAGGATTCAATTTCCAGACCATCCAGCCTGTAATGAGTCGCTAAACAATCTACACTATCCCGGCCGCTGATCAAAATTATATTCATTATGAAACTAGATCAAATTAGATTTGGGGAATACTTGTGACCAGTTACTTCACTATTGATTTCTACCGCTCTCCTACTTGAAATTAATATATCCTTACCTGTAATTTGATCTGTTATGTTGTATGGGTGTGGAGTTTGGTGTCACTGTAAGCAAAGGTTATTTACTGACGGTAATTAAGTGTGAACTGCTGAGGACAGCGGTTGAACTTAAGAGAGAAAGTAACAGGTACGTGGAAAAAACCGCATAATGAGCACCTTATATGATCTGTACTTTTTAACAAGTATTACTAGAAACATCCAATCCAGGATGATGAAGTGGATGTGACATGCAGCACATATGAGAAAAATGAAAATAGCTTACAACATATTAATTGGAGAGCATGAAGAGATGACACTACTTGGGAGGTTAGGAGTAGATGGAAATGTAGGAAAAGTATCTTGTATAGTGTGAGGATGTGGACTGCATACAGTCCAGTGGCCATTCTTGTACACAGAGAAATTAAAATTTAGTTCTAGTATAGGATGTGACTATTTTTAACAAGCATTGTGACTATCAATTCCTCACAAAGGAAATGTTCCACAGAAACAAGAATTAAGATTGTCCAGATGTATTGTAATAAATAACTTAGAATGTACACCGTCAAAATGTAGCCTAGCACAAATATTCTCCATATGTGTGGACCACTGGGAATTAAATACTTTGGAACAGAATTTTACATTTTTTACTCCGTGCCTTGTTACAAATTTGACCAACTAAATGAACACACTCTAATGTTTTAATTTACAAAACTCGTACATGTTTTGGGCCAGTGAGGCCAGAAACATGTAGGAGTTTTGTAAATTAAAACATTACAGTCTGTGCATTTAGTTGGTCTAATTTTTAACAACTTTGGAACAGCTTTCAGTATGCAGTTTTAGTAATATGTTACAGGTGAGAAAATCTTTTGGAAATATGGCATTATAGATGTTTATCTCCAGAACCTTGAAAACTTTAAGTCAAGAAAAGAGGGTGCACCTTGTGAAAGTGATGTTAGCATTATGGCAGGACAAACTTTAAATAGGCATGTTCTCCATATTAAAGTCAGTAAACATAACTACACATGGATAGAAACTAAAAATTTTAATTGAATGACTGGATAAACTATAACTAAATTATTTTGTTAATTTGTATTTCTTATTTTCAGGTTCTTGTTGTCCTTATGTTAAAATCTATCTTCTGCCAGAAAGCAAATTCCCAGGTGTTGTCCAGCAAAAGACAAAGACTCAGAAGAAGACAGTATTTCCAATCTTTGATGAAACTTTTGTGATGTAAGGAAATTACATACCTTTTGTCATAAACAGGGTATGGAAATGTGGCCTTAAAATGGCAGGAATACACAGAATTCCAATAATTCTGTGCATATTTGCAGACAAGCAATATTCTATACAGAAATAGAGCTCAAATAAGAACAACTGAAAATCGCTACCATGTGTCATATAAATTAATTGTTTTAGTGTGGAAATGTGAATACAAGTAACTGGCACTCCCGAGAACTGCCACTGTCATGTTATTCACATATGCTTGTGGCTGATAACATCTTAGTAGTTTACATTACATTACTTATCACTGCTAAGTGAGAAAATAATATATCAGTACCACTAACTAGCCTTTAAAAGCTTGAGCCAATACATTTTTTTTATTCATTTATTGTATTCCATAAATCCATCATTGTGTACAGACACACTTGATGTGGAACTTGTCAAGATAGTAGATACAATATAGTTAAACATAAATCAAATTATAGTCAAAGAACAGCATTGTGGAACTGATATCATAGTCTCTTGTAAGGGTTAGTCTTGCCTCGATAATATGTGAAGCAGTAGTTTTGAATGTTTTGGCATCACTGTCAGTTAAGGAACTTCAGGGGTACTTAAAAACAACTCAGTTTCATAAAAGGTCTCAGTTTAGGGAGTCTACAGATGCTGTAAGAGCAAGGACATAACAATAATTCCCACAGTAGTAACATGTTTCTTGTTCCTGTAGGGGGTGAAATTGAAACTTCTTACACCTTCAGTTAGTTCCAGGAGGAATGTTAGAAATATTAAGCATCAATTTGGTGGTGTTGGAAAATAAACTTGAACTTCAGTATACAGTTATGAGATTATGTGTCAGTGACTGTAATAAGAGACTTGAGTGGAGAAGAAGAGAGAGGTGAAAACCATATCCTTCAACCCTTCATGATGAAGGCAGTGCATTCTGTCAGAACACTCAGAATCAACATCTTTCCTGCTCAGCATAGCAACTCAGGAAACCTTGATCCTCAGTGCATACAGTCTACTGAAAAGAGAAACTGCACTACATATATAGCACATAACTGTCTACAAGCAGCACTTTGTCTTCCCCATTGATATAAAAGTGCTTGCAGTGGAGATGTACACATACTTCAACACATACATAGTGCAAGTTATAGTTGAAATTTGTTTCCTGTTTTTCCACTGCTGAGTACAGGCAGCTTTGCAGCATGGAAATTCTAAATTCTTTCTCTTCTTTCTCACAGTAAGGGTTCTCAAAATGCTGTAAGGACTGAAATCCTTCTTCTGCTCACAGGACCAGTGTCCAACAGCTTTAAACAAGTTTTTTTAATCCATGCAGTTTCTTTGCTGCCACCTCGTTTGTGTGACCACACAATTCTTAAAATTGATAAAGCTATTTTTTTTTCACAGTTGCACCGTGCATTTTGATGTTATAAAATCTTTTATTCGTCCAACCAATGCACAATTGAATTGCTTTAAAATGTTAAAATTTACATTAAGATTTACAGTAAATGTTCTTACATGTTTCAGTTCAACCAAACCATCATCAGGGAGCCTACAGTCTGTGCTTCGCTAAAGTTACAATATTGGTGTCACTTAAAATACTTCGTTATAGAACCGTTCGGTTGTGTGGCCGCACATTAATCCAGTCCTGTTGGTGTGTGTATCGTGCACACTGCAGCTCTGCACTGTGCACGATACACACACCAACAAGACTGGATTAATATGTGGCCACACGATCTAACGGTTCTATAATGAAGTATTTTAACTGACGCCAATATTGTAACTTTAGCGAAGCACAGACTGTAGGCTCCCTGATGATGGTTTGGTTAAACTAAAACTTGTAGGAGCATTTATTGTAAATCTTAATGTAAATTTTAACATTTTAAAGCAATTTAATTGTGCATTAGTTGGACAAATAAAAGATTTGATGATAAAACTATTGTTACTGCAGTAGAGATGATGTGGAAAATCTAAGAACTTAAATTAAGCACAGATGACAGAAGAGACAAGACATTTGTTCTGAAGAAGGCAAAAATTATGTTTCAAGAACTGTAAACTTAAACCAGAAACACTGTAGCTAAACAGTTCACAGAAGACATTGTTGCATTTTATGCAGCATGTGTATGTTATACTGAAATGTGGAACGAGCACTTTGAAGGCAGAGAAGTCCTTCAGTTGACTAAATCAAAATGATATGAAGTAGCCTGAAACTGAAACTACAGTACAGCTAGTCACTACTAAAACTGGACAGTCTCCAGTTAATACTGATTTGTTATCAGATAAGGTTCCCTGCATAAGGTGGTTCATAATGCAGCAGGTAGCAAATGGAAGAGAAACTGTCACCACTATACAGAAGCCAGTCACAATATTGAAACATTTCAGTCTCATGAAATTTATGAGTTTGTCCCTCTATGCCTGAAACATCAGCGCCTGTAGAGTGTGTTGTCAGTTATATAGGATTATCTCATTGCTTTACACAAAAAGAATGGATCAGAGCACAGTTTAAACATTACTCAACTGCAAACTGAACTTGGTGTGATGTTCAGCCAGTTTTATGATGAAATGAAAGTTGACACAGAAGATCTCAGCAAAGTGCAATGTAATGAAAAATATGCATGGATGGTCCAGCAAAAGAAAGAGTGATAAATGAAACCTCTTCATGACTTTAAAACTGCAAGTGATAACTCAGGTATCAGGAGAATAGTTTTCATATATAATGTAGTTATTGTAATTGTCCACTGATATTATTTACACAGAGTGCAACACTGACACATACATAAAGACAACTCTCAGGATGCTGATTACCATCTCTTCAGATATTAAAGATTTATGGCACTCATTTTATAAATTCCTGATATTATGGTACTTAACAAGCCAGATAAAATAAAGCACTTCTACATAACCATCTACATACAAGTGGCAATCCTTCCTTTTCTTCCAGATTGATTGTGGCATATTTTAATGGCTTTGCGAAATTCCACGAAATTTCTAATTGCCTTGTGATCTTGCGTTCATACTCCATCTTAGTTAGCTCTCCAAAAATTGATTATAACCAAGTTTAGCAGATTGCAGCTGTAATTAGTGATCTCTGAAAATGTGAGTATATATACTGAAATAAATGTGTTACAAAATGAGGTCAGTTAAAGGTTCATGAAGAAAACTGAAACTGTTCATGAGTTTTCACTGTCCAATGGAAAATTCTTCAGATGTAAGTTGTAGGTTTCCATCACGTTTTATATTGAATATATAGTATATTGTCTATATACTTTTCATACCAGAACTATTTATCCCGCCTATCTAAAGATGTGAACAATTTAAATTTGTAAAAATGAATACCTGCATCAAATTTATGTTTCAACAATAATAATGGTGATCATTTTCATAATCATGAGATGGTTTGACCAAGTAGGATGGACACGTGATAGCTGACTAAGATGTATGGAATTTGGCAAGGAAAAACTGAAGGAATTCGAGGATGTGGGTGAGATTCATCTGGCTCAGGATAGGGCCCAGTAGAAGGCTCTTGTGGACACAGTACTGAACCTTTGGATTCCATAGAAAAGACAGGGAATTTCTTGACTAACTGAACAACCTGTAACAAGTTGAGGAAGACTCTGTATTGCAAGGAGGAGGTGGCAGTGACAGTGACCATTATATTGATGATGATGCTGGTGGTGGTGGTGGTGGTGGTGGTGGTGGTAGTAGTAGTAGTAGTAGTAGTAGTAGTAGTAGTAGTAGTAGTAGTAGTAGTAGTAATAATAATAGTTCCAGTAATAATAGGCGCGACTGGGACAATTTCAAAGTAATTTAGAAAATACGTGAGCAACATACCAGGAAACCACGAAGTTAAGGAACTACAGAAAACAGCCATATTAGGCACTGCACACATACTTCGGAAAGTGCTAACGTAGAGATACAATGGAGTCAACGCAGGAACTAGCAATAATATCCTGTAGGCAGAATGTAGGGTTCTGTAATGTTAAAACTGCTGGTACATAGAGCAACCTCTGGAAATTAACCCTTAGGCGACTAATGTCATATATATATGGAGCACCTATTCTTGATGTTTCTAGATCACACACAACGACGCACCACAGTCGGTAGGACTCCTCTGGACAAGTGATCAGCTCGTCGCAGAGACCTCTACCTGACAACACACGACACTCACAACAGACAAATATCC
>Ga0268261_10002516_pt1 | contig 13154 bp, 11 predicted proteins | sample TergutNc150P1_FD_190353 | JGI IMG/M metagenome (GOLD analysis project Ga0268261, IMG submission 190353) | Nasutitermes corniger P1 segment gut microbial community from laboratory colony in Florida, USA - Nc150 P1 (SPAdes) (version 2) | ecosystem: Host-associated > Arthropoda: Insects >... | reverse complement strand
TCATACTTGTTGACATGTAAAGTAAGCACTGCCACCGGGTGATAACCCAATTGCAGTTTATTATTATTATTATTATTATTATTATTATTATTATTATTATTATTATTATTATTATTATTATTATTATTATTATTATTATTATTATTATTATTATTATTATTATTATTATTATTATTATTATTATGATGATGATGATGATGATGATGATGATGATGATGATGATGATGATGATGATGATGATGATGATGATGATGATGATGATGATGATGATGATGATGATGATGTGTGAGTTCTAAATACGTCTAGCAGTCTCAGAGTGAAGTATGGCAACCCTTTGGCATTAACGTGAGGTATACCCATCACACGTTGGGGTGCTCAAAACACCTGGTGTCAAGTTAAGGTCATGACATGTCGTGGCCTTCCTTTTGCACCTCTTGTTTACATTTTGGTCTTCTCCAGCTCCCACCAGACATTTAATTCTGGTGCCAAAGGGTGCTGCTTAGGTGTGAATTTTGCTTTTTGGTACTTCTTTCTGCTCGAATGCCATGTGCCAGTTGATAGGTAAGGATTTTCATGAATTAAGGTGGTGGGGTCATGTATTCTGGGTTATAGCATCGCGAAGTCTGTTGTCTCTGTACAGATGTTTAGAGGAACACACCTTGATCTTCAGGGTGCTTTTGTCTTGAAGATGGAGATGGAACTCAAGAACATTTTGTCAGGCTCAGAGCCAAATCATATGGTTCAGAGCAGTCAGCATTTTGGAAATATCAGAACCCTGGTGATGCAGATGGAGTCAGTCTTAGAAAGGTCGTTTGATTTGTATCAACTGACATAGCTCTCAGCTCAAGAACATACTACCGAATTCTGCTGCCATGCAAGCTTCAAGACATATGGGGGCAGTATGTTTCTTGAAAATGTTGTTATCCACCCAGCAGATTACACAGTGTCATAATCGCAATGTGATTATCACCAGCATTTTGCGTAAAATGTCATGCACGTTGTTTCCCATGCCCCCACTTTACCTGAACGTCAGTTTATGCATCATACTGACAGGTACTTCCATAATTTATTCAGAGGAGTCAGGTTTGTTCCTCATTCATATCTGAATGTACAGTAATTCTTGTTTAATATTGGGGTTATTCCTGCAAACTGCAGTATAGAACAAAAGAACATGAAATGAAAATTTTTTCCCCAGTAGGAATTAATTTGAAAAATACTTGAGAGTTAGGCCATTGAAGAATTCACCAAATGCCAGTCTGAGTTGGACAGTGCTAACCAAATCTCTGACCACTGAAATTTGTCATTGTTAAAGCAAGACAGTGTTGTTTGAGGCACCATTAATTGAGGGCTGCCTGTAAATTTATCTGCTCCCAGATCAGAATATTCAGCTCTGTTGAAGGCTAAAGAGTTATGTTCTGCGTGTTAGTACAGCTAGCTCAGTATACTTGGAGGCATAGTTGATATTGCAACAACCACAGGGCATGTGTGAGGTTTTGTTAACACTCCTCATTATAGTTACAGTAAACCCAAGGCACATGCTTGATAGGTATTGTTTCTGTCATCTCAGTGGGTGGAGAGAAGTCAAGATGTCAAAACAAATCAGAGTGGAAACTGTTTCTTTTCCAGTTTTCAGATAATATAGAAAATTTATTAGAACTATTTTATCCAGTAACAGGTTATGATATTAAAGAAATCATAAAGAAGAAAGAAAATTGTTTCTTGATTTTCAGGTAAAGATGGTAAAGATAAAGGTGACTCATCTTCTTCTGATTCAGAAGATAGCAAGGAAGATAGTAAGTCTAGTGTAATGGAGCGTAAATTAACCAATATGAGACGCAACATACGTGAGGTGATGAGTGAGAGTCAATTGGATGAAGAAACTTTGGCTGCTCAGAGGCAGGAAATGGAACGCCTTAGGAGGGTCCAGGAGCAGCAGCGGATTATACGAGAGGTCATTGAGGTTTATTTACTTAGATATGCACCTTCTGAATAGTCATTATGTGTACCGTACTGGCCAGAGTACTTGCTAGCTGTGCTCTTAACACTATACAGCTGATGTCGGCACGTTGTGGTCACAGCAAGGCTTGTCTTCGAATAGCCATATAGTGTTATGCATCTTTCAAGAACATATTCTATATGGGGAGGACAGTCATAGCTTCAGCCAGTGAGGATGTTTTTGAAACAGAAAATGTGTGGTGATTTGTGCATGGTGCTTCCCTCCTACTGGCTTCTATTTGTGCATGGTGCTTCCCCTCCTACTGGCTTCTATTTTCACCCCCATGCCTACAGCTAGCAAGTAGTATGATCAGCATTATAACTCTTAAGAAAGACTGTAACAGTAACTAATAAATAACACATTTTCTTAAATCTGTACAACATAAAACATTTATTTCTTTGTTTGGATTCTAGTCCTTGTATTCCAAATAAGTGTATTTTGTTGATGGATAAATGAAGTACAGGTAGCACTTCAAAATGTGGATTGTATACATTAACCTTGTATTTATGGATGAATTGTCAGATGTTTGAAGGATTAGTTCTCAAGTTTGCACTTCTTAGAAAGTTTCACTTTGAAGTTAAATGTTAATTATTTTGAGAACTATCCAGCGATTTTAGCTGAAATCAAACAATGCCCCTACGTTGGTAGATCCGGAAGTTTTAAGCAACTGCTGTTATTCTTCGAAATATACAGAGAATCCACTTTGTACTGTTTTAAACAGGTGCAGCGTCAAATTGCCCTTAATCGACAGAACAATAAGACTCAAACCCGAGTTATATCCCTCCTCCAAGGCAATTCATCATTGCTGAAACAAATCCCAAGTACATCTAGCTCAGGATCAAGTGGCAGCACGCAAGTACGCCTCCCGAATACAGTTCTTGTGAAGCTGGCTTCTGGTTCTGGACAAGGCTCAGGAAGTGCAGCCCAAACCAACAAAAAGGTATGTAAGTTATGTAGATTGTATTTTTAATGCTGCTGGAGGAGTCTGTGAATTCATGAGTGGCACTCATTCCATCTGAAAGGCACATTTTTGTTTAGTTTTGTCCTCATTAGATGTGTGACTGTTTTACTGTGGTGTGGATTATCATCAAATGGCCCTTACCATAACATGAGATTGTCAAGTGCCTTTGGGAACATTTACAGTTACATGACAGAATCACCTATAGATCAATGTGCACACTTTGTGGAGATTGCTGTCTAGAATACATGAAGAAAACATGCCTGAAATTGTGTGCCATTACTCTGATGTGTGGATTGAATGTCACGGTCAATTGGTCAGTTGCTTTGTGTTTTGGAGATCTCAGGTTTAGGTCTCAGCCCAGAAACTGGGTTTCCTGGGCAATATTGTTTATCGTTTTTGCCACTCCCTCCAGAAAACTGCTGGAATAGTGGTTGAAAGAAGGTGACATATGGTGTGTTGCATGCTCTTTAGAGTTTGTTATTCACTAATCATGCTGTTGCTACTGCTACTTCTGCACATTGGTCTTATGGCAGACTGATTTCTTAGCTCTGTATGTGTGTGTGTGTTTTCCCCCATAGGTTAAAAAATATTGAATAAGAAGCTATTTCATCTATTTCACCAAAATATAATTCTTTTAACATAATCCTCAAGCACACTGATGCATTTATCTGATCTTGGAAGGAACCTAAAAATTTCATCATGGTCGAAACTGAGGTATTGCTTTTTCAGCCTTTCATGGTGAGACCTTCGCAGTTTGTCTTTATTGCAGAATCAACACTGAAGCAATGTAAGAGCGGTAACCAGTTGTGCAATAATGAGGAAGGGGGAGAGGGTGTGTGTGTGCTTGTGTGTGTGTGTGCTTGTGTGTGAATGGTTATGAATGCAATAACCCAATTTCTACTGTGACTTTGTTTTTAAACTGTTGTCAAGTTGCAACATCTGTATCATTGTGCTCAGGGATCATTCTGTGAAGTAATGATAATTCACTGGAATAGATGAGCTGCATTTAACACAATGTAGTGGCTTCTTATTTAATTTTTCAACTTAGGGAACTGTACTTATTGATCATCCTTGGTATCCTGGTCATTGCAGGTGTTTGAACTTCTCAGAGTGCAGAAAGGCAATACTGGATCTGTTCCGCGTCCAGCCGGTCGAAGCTCTGCGATATCTCGCACTGTCCTTGCCAAACCTAGAGGCATTGGCCCTCAAGTGCATATGATGACGCCATCCGTATCCATTGCCCCTGTGATATCTTCACCTCGTGTACCGCCTCCATCCGAATCAGAGAGTGAAGGAGAGGAGGATTCAGAAAGAGAAATGTTGGCAAGAGCTGCAGCTCTTCGAAAAGTTGCGGGAAAAGGCAAAGGCAAGGGTAGGTAGACACGTAACTGTTGTTCTGTAATGTCACCCTTCTGTCAGTACTGCAGGCCTCTGAAACAGATAAACCCAATGTCAGATAACGTTGTTTCTGAGATGTGGGTCACGTGTGTGCAGACAGCTGGCTATGTTTAGATTCTGCTAGCATTTTGTCTTGTGATCAACAGATGGCAGCCTTCTGCTGCTCTGAGGTCTGTGTTTAACCAAAGCATGCATTTTATGAACTGATTTCCACAAAAGAAGGTCCAGAATGTGATAACATGGCAATAGCAGAGACGTTGTGTGATTCTAGTGTACCTGCAAGCTCAGTCTGGGCACCATTTAAAGATGTCTTAAAGGGGTTAATTTATTTTAGTATTGTGATGCCATGTTTCCAGATTTTTGTAACATAGTACGGTGATCTGTTTGTAAAGTAAACATCATGTTCAATTTTGGAATTCGTGAATTTAAGGTTTATAAGTCCATGCATCATCATACAATTCAAATAAATCACCAACCAGATGCAACAATTTTCCAGTTTATTATCCTGACGTTTATTTACAGCTCAACGTGTTTCGGGCCTTCTCCCGCCCATCATCAGGAGCTCAGTGACTGCAGTGGCAGCCTCTGGTTTTACCATAAAATATATACATTCATCCAACACATCTACATGTAGATGTGTTGGATGAATGTATATATTTTATGATAATTATGGAACACATCGGGACTAGCAAAGTTAAACTCTGGTTTTACCTTCGTATCGTGGTGACTGTCGTGCTGTGTTCGTGGTTGGGCCGGACCGGCCCGACCACAAACACAGCATTGCTATCACCACAATACGAAGGTAAAACCAGAGGCTGCCACTGCAGTCATTGAGCTCCTGATGATGGGCGGGAGAACGCCCGAAACATGTTGAGCTGTAAATAAACATCAGGATAATAAACTGGAAAATTGTTGCATCTGGTTGGTGATTTGTTTGAATTGGAATTCATGGTTGCTACAGAAGTGTATGATTGTGTGTATGGTATTTTATATGAAGTTGAATTTGAGATTTGATTATAGTACATAAATCATGTGAGGTGTGAGGTTCTCACAGCAGAGAGTGTGTATATTACTGTCTTGTGGGCAGTTGTGCTGTGCAGTCTGGTGGGTAAGTGCCAACATTGCAGAGGTACCTGCTGCTTTCATCGTATGGGTAGGTGAAAGCCGGCGCCTGTCATGCATGAATTGGTACAGGGCAATGTTGCTTGAAGATTCAAGTCTCCTGGGATGTGACACTTTGTTGCTGGCTGTGTAGTTCGTAACGGTTAAAAGGAGCACAGTGCTGTCATCTTCAGCATAAAGCAGTCTCTCTTTTTGGACTGTCACATTTCAGAAGACTTGAATGCTCATCAAGACTGCTGGGAGAGCCTCAGATGAAGTGTAACACATGCTTTTTGGCAAGTGGTCAGTCGTAGAGAGAGGAGATGATTTGGTGTGGCTGTGAATGTGGTTGTTCTATGTGCACATTGTAGTGCAACGTGGTAGAGAGAGAAGATATGTAATGTCTGTCTGTCTTACGTTTGAACCATAATGTTTGGTTAGTGAATGTACTCACTGCACTACACAGTGTATGGTGTTGGAGAACATACAGTATTTCTTGCGTGTTTGTTTCTCTTCTCTTTTGTGCTGTACACACGGATGCCGGTAAGTTTCTGTAACTCTCCTTAGCCTTTCATTGAGTTTGGTTTTTTTATTACTTCAGACATATGATGACATACAGAGTCTGAGGGAGTCTTGGTAGATGTTTGAGTTAGACTTTATTTTGTATAAAAGCTTTACAAAATTCAGACCCCACTGTGTGCAGCTGTGTACCCAGCAAGTTGTCTGTGGGTTAGATGCATGTACTGTGTGTGGTAGATCTGGCAACATGTTGGAAAATGACAAAGCTGTACTAGACCTCCCTATTCTGCAGTAACTGGTTGACAGGGGTTTAAGGGTTTAATTTCAATGGCCTGCTACATACAGTCAGGTACCTTATGAATATACATATCAAGCCGTTAGTGTGAGGGCTTCACTGTTTTCTGCATAAGAATACCTATATCAAGCCGTTAGTGTGAGGGCTTCACTGTTTTCTGCATAAGAATACCTATATCAAGCCGTTAGTGTGAGGGCTTCACTGTTTTCTGCATAAGAACAGTGCAGAGCTGTTTTGTGATATAATGTGTAATATAATTTCATTAAAGTTAAGCTTCTTCCTCCCCCTGCTTTTTGGGTATTTCCGCTTTGCAGATGGACCATCTTTCGCGGTTGTTTCATTGCCAGCATGTTATTACCCACACATCACTAATATGTTTTTATTGTAATAACATTGAAATTGTCGTTTGCATGCCATGTAATTATTATTCTTAGCTATATGTTGTTGTTCCCCCCCATATAACACATATCAATGTGTGCGTGCTTATATTGTGCAGTGTTTCTTTATAGAAGAAACCCCAACTTTCCACTTATGCAGTTCAAGTCTGAGCTGCCTAATTGCGACAATAAAATGTTCACATTAGCGGTGTACATGTAAGAGTTGTGTTTTGGTTATAAACTTTGAATGGGGCAACACACAAGGGACCAAATCGGACATATTATGTTCGCATATCCATAAAATTGATTGTTCTCTCGGCCGTGGTATTTGAACATCATTGTGTAAGGGTATAATGTTTGGTAGGTTCTGTTCACTTCACCTTTTTTTCCCTGGAAAGGAATTATTAAATACAAACATAAGTGAATGTCACTGTCATAAGTATGCCGGTAATTATGAATGTTACTGTCATAAATATACCAGTAATGTGAATTTTCTGGTTTTTTCAGGTGTGTGTGGTTTATACCTTGGATACCTATTTATGGTGTCTCTTTTAAACCATTAATATTGAGTTATAATTCTGTAAGGATTTCCATTTTGGTTGGATAGAATGTTTGTTGACATGTAGAAATATGCCACATGACACATTAATAAACATGGATTTAAATAACATAAAAAAGCTGGTGCTATGAGGTTTGTGATTGACTGAGAACTGGGGGAGGGTTTGTCTGTATGTCACATATGTAGCAGTAACAGTGAACTTTATAACAGATCACATGGGTGTCTTCAGTTCTTGTCGGAGGTTGTTTTCCAAGATAGTATTCGTTTTCATCTTAGTTTCTATCTTTGGTTACCAAATGTGGTAACAGATGTTTTGTGTGTGGGCATACCAAGCTTTTGAAGACCCTTATTTGCATATGTGAACACATGTAGGAGCACCCCCATAGAAATTCTTTTTATGTATTTAGGCAAGAAGGAAATTTACTGCATTTTTAGGACATGCTGCAGAATATCTTTTATTTTTCATAAATTGTCATTTATTTAATAATTTTATCTTTTCATATTCATATAATACATTTTTCGAAAACCAAGCACCAAAATTTAAATACCGACTCCAGTAGGATAAAAATTAATATTACCTAAATTGTGGTAGTTAAATTTGAAGGCAAATAATCAGCAGTTTGTGTTAAAGTAAAACCAACTGCTGTGCAAGTTACAAGTTCTACATCTTTCTTTGGTGGTAAGAGATTACGGTGTTTTCTAATTTAATTGTCAGGTAAAATGCATACAAAATGTGAACTGCAGAGTGAAATAGGGAGCCCCCCCCCCAAACCATTAGCTTTCCCATTTTAATTAAAGTTTGGTTATTTTTGTAGCATCACATAAAATACAATAAAATATCTTCCTTTTTCCAGATGTAGTGACGATCAGCAGCAGTAGTGATGATGATGACTGCATTCTGCTGTCAGAACCATCTAGTGGGGATGAAGGAGAACCTATTGATGATCCTACTAATTCTGGCATGCATACAAATGACCTATACAACACTCCTGATGAGCAGGGACGTGTATTAGTCAATGTTGGCCATCCTGCTGAAGAACCTGAAATCTTTCTTGCACCACAAATAGCAAGGATTATCAAACCCCATCAGGTAAGTTACCTGAATTTTGTAATTAAAATTTGCTGTGTTCAAGTCTTTTAATGCTCTGAATATACTCTTTCTATGTAGTATGTCTGTTGGGGCCAACCCCAGACATTTATTTCCAGTTTATTTTTTTGTAGGTGTTCTTTACAAAGTAAGAAAAGAACACCTTATGTGGAGACCATATTCATCCATTTGTGATCTACCATCAGCAGCCACACCATTTGTCAGAGTTTCAAGAAATTATTTTAGATGTTATTTATAAAAAGTTGCCAAACAAGAGTGAGTTTAGTGAAAACTGGCTCTTTGACAGTCACTTGAGGGTGTAAATGAATTGCTGTCCATATTCCACATATTTCTTGACTGATTTTTTTGAAATTCAATGTGGGATTTGTCCATGTAATGCAATTGAACAGTTGTGAGTTCTGTGGAAATTGATAGAGTGAAAGCTGTACTTTACTTAACCCTTTAAACGCCGAGTTAAATCCCATCTGCCTATTTGCTAGTATTATTAGGAGATTTAACGTTTATGGGTACGTGCATCGTAAGTATATTCCAATATATATCCAACAAGATGCAGCGTTACACAGTTTATTTATATCTGGAAACTGCTGTACATGTTTTGGGTGGTACTTCCACCCATCATCAGGAGCGCATACAACTGTATCTACAGCATCTGGTATTTGTCGCACCGTTACTGCTATCTGCTGCTATTGTGGAAGAGTTGGAACCGGTTTGAATGTGTTGTGGGTGGCATATGCCACCCACAGCACACTCAAACCGGTTCCAACTCTTCCACGATAGATAGCAGTAACGGTGCGACAAATACCAGATGCTGTAGATACAGTTGTATGCGCTCCTGATGATGGGTGGAAGTACCACCCAAAACATGTAGAGCAGTTTCCAGATATAAATAAACTGCGTAACGTTGCATCTTGTTGGATATATATTGGAATACTATTAGGAGCTCAATATATTCTCCACATTAGCAAGATAACGGTTAAAGGCATGATATTTTTCCTTATTTTTTACATTTTTCTTACTGTTTGTTTACAACAAAGTATGGGAGATGTTCACAAAAGTTTATTGTGTGAGTGATAATGAGTTTCATAAAAATAGGCATAGTGAGAGCCATACTTCAGTTAGGGGCATAACAGAACTTCTGTCTGTACTTTCTGCATATCTTGTCCATTCAGGGTGAAACTGGTGCGACAGATCTGCACATAGTGCTGTTCAGCTTTTATGAGTTTCAAGAAAAACAACACAGAGAATGGGGAATTGTTATGGGGATCAATGGAAATGACATTTATGCTAAATCTTTAACCCCTTAACTGTTTGTGTTCTGACAGATGTACCTACTGCTACTCTTTGAATTTTCCTGGCTGTTTAAATTCTCTGTAATAGAAACACTGGAGCATACTAAATGTAAATAAAGTTTTTCTGGCTACCTGTTCAAAGTAAACAGAAACTGCTTAGACAGTTGCAATTCTTCTCCTGGAGTGAAGCAGCTATCATCATGCTTTCTCTGAGCCAAATGCAACAACAGCGGACAGAAGTTGAAGCAGTATTTCGGAATGAAATATTATGTCAAAAATGTTATGGCATCTTACAGGTCTTTGAATGGTTTTGTGTCAGAAACACTGAAGAGATTAAAGGTCAAGTAATACACATTAAGAAAATCTGAAAGTGCAGTTATGTAATTAAGAAAGAGATTGGGTATGAGGATTTGAATGGCAGTTAGAAAGTTTATGACAGTAATTGCAAACGTGTGATGGGTCTGGCTACAACATGTACTGGCAACCATAAGGAGGGAACAAAAAAACTGGCAGTAAACTGACATGTGTATGTTTGCAGAATTATCATTACCATAAATTTTGAACAGTGTACACTGTGTTCACAGTTTCGACCAACTAATGCACACATTTGTCATTTAATTCATGGCAGGATTTTTAAAAACATTAAACTCGTACTTGTACATGTTTCAGACCTTAGTGGTCCATCATCAAAGAGTACATTAATTGGTGTTGTATAAAATAGTTACTGTACAGTGTTTTGATATGTTGCATGTGGAAGATGTTGTGGGATTCTTCCATGTAGGCAATATGTGTGGTGAACAGAATTTGTTACACAGTGTATCGGAGAATCACGTTGATATAGTGGAGGTGAACCACACAATCACTTCGTCAGTTGCCAGATTTAATGAAAGTGTTGTAAAAATTTACAAAATGTCCTGCGTGTAATTTCAGACACTTTCGTGTATTTTCCATAGTCTGTCGTAATTTTCTTCCATCCTGTCAACCCCATTCCTGTATTTATGAATATCTGTTTTGTCTCATCATGTTGCTGTAGAAGGCAATGTAAAAGTGGTCCACTTCTGCCCAGTAGTGTGTCATTTGGTCTCATAAGCAATATTTTGTTTGAATTGTTATTGCCAGAAACACCAACATTTCTGCTTCAGTTGCATCAGGTTGGAGAGAATACCCATTATTAAGAGTGTCCATGCAGCAATGATAATATCTGTTAGTCTTTGCCACAAACAATGTGCCAATCTCTGCGACATACAACATGAAAACACTAAGTGGCATAGAGCTGTCACTGATGTGTGGTGTTTCACTGTTATTCTTTCCTCTTGGGCCACCTGTAAATGTGTGTACTGCACTATTCTGAAGGCAAGAGAGCAATGTCCACTGTGAGTTTAGTGGCTGTTTTGTCTGTAGATCTGGCCAACTCTGATCATGATCATCATTTTCAGAGGTACTAGGTGAATCTAGGCTGAGTGGAGCCTGAGCACTGAAACATGCTGTGTACAGATTCTTCGATCATAGATGTGGTTCCAGTAAAATTTCTTCACAAAATTCCTTGTCTATAGCAACCACATTGCATAGGGATCCGTCACTGTCACTGTCACTGTCCATAATCAGCTCTTATCTGATTTGTGTTCAGCAGGCAATCCCTCTTGCTCATGGGTTCTGAAGCCTGTCCCTTCTGCATGGCTGCACAGTGTGTACTTCCATCTGCCCTTGCCCTGCTGTCCATAAAAACTGCACACGTGTTTGAGATATGAAGTCCAATGTGTTTGTAAGCTGACAAAAAGGCTCTGTTATGGGAATGCAAGCTATGTCAGACGAAGTAGTTTTATTTTGCAGTTTATCACCACTGTTTCTATCTGGGTAACCATAAACACAGCTATAAAAAGGCAGAAGTCTAACAGTATGCTCTGTATACCAGCATACACAGACAAAGACAAACATATTTTCCAGCCTTGCAGTATGTGCGTTTGCATATGCAGACATCGGTGTGCTGCCTATACATTCTGCATTGGCATATGGAACATTGGTCATTTAAAGGTTAATGTTTTTAAAAATATGGCTGTGAATTAAATTACAGTTGTGTGCATTTTTTGGTTGAAATTGTGAAAAATCGAACTATAATGCATGGAATGAACAATATACGAAAAAGTGTACATGGTGCTATATAATTGATTATACTGAAATATTGTTTGCAGTTTAATATTGTTCCAAAAGCAGTTTTAAAGTGCGATAATTATCATTCAGTCGTGGTACTTGAAAGTACTTTTTTATATGTATCTCCATGATTGTCATGTTTTTGTCCAGTTTATGATTAATATTGGTGATATTTGTACTTCAGATTGGAGGCGTACGCTTTTTATTTGACAACGTAGTAGAATCGCTATCGAGGTTTAACACTTCAACAGGATTTGGCTGCATCTTGGCACACTCAATGGGACTTGGCAAGACGTTACAGGTACATCCACTGGCCGTTTGTCATTGCATGCCAAAGTGTGACAGCATTTTTGTTAAAATCTGTGTAATTTTTTCAGTTTTATTTTTAACACTTGTGTATGTGTGGCAACCCATGTCTTGTATATTAGAGACCATAAACTGTTCAGTTTTTGTTTGGGGTTCTCTGTTGCCAGTCACACACTGTTAATGTCAGTATTTGTTTATACAGGGTCCCTAGAGGAAGCACAGCTCACATAGATGAGCTTTGAGGTTTTTGTGGTTATGAAAAGTCAGATTGTGGTCTTGTGGGTTATGACATTGTGTGGTTTAGGAGGTGGTTAACAGTAGTTTGGAGGAACATGTTGCCACCATCTTGGAGTTATAAATAAGCCCAGTTTGGATGTCATGTGTATGCATGCATGTGTGCATACAGTGGAGTGAGGGATTAGTGTAATGCTAGGTGACAGTGGTGTGTTGTTAGGTTGCCATTGTATATAACCAAGTATGAGACAATAATTTTTTTTATAGTTTATTATTTTAAAAAGTGGGAGGTTGCTTTATAACTGTGCATAAAGTTAGACGTATTCTGTGTAGTTATTTTCGTGAAGACTGAAGCTTTTGAAGGGTGGTCATCGTATGTTAGGGTAAATAATGTAAATTGCACATTTTACGTGGTCCCATTTTGGTGACAGCAGCACACTGTTTTAGAGAGTGGTTTTGGTTCAGGTGGATGCTGACATTATTGGAGGGAAGGAATGTGATAGGTACAGGGGAAGACTGGATGGAATATGGCCAGTCATGGCGATGGAAAGGGGAAGAGGGGATGGCATATGCTGGAGCGAATGGGAATTGAAGAGTTTCAAGAATGGCCCTTTTTAAGGTCAGCAGTGGGAGAAGTGCAGATGTCTACCTGACCGTCATTTGTAAAGAAGCACTGTGGAAACCTGGAAATCAGTGAATTTGTATGGTTTTTGTAAGAACTGACAACAGTTTGAGTTTAAAATGGTTTTGTTGTGCAGGTGATCTCATTTTGTTTTGTTGTGCAGGTGATCTCATTTTGTTTTGTTGTGCAGGTGATCTCATTTTGTTTTGTTGTGCAGGTGATCTCATTTTGTTTTGTTGTG
>Ga0268261_10002515_pt1 | contig 13154 bp, 2 predicted proteins | sample TergutNc150P1_FD_190353 | JGI IMG/M metagenome (GOLD analysis project Ga0268261, IMG submission 190353) | Nasutitermes corniger P1 segment gut microbial community from laboratory colony in Florida, USA - Nc150 P1 (SPAdes) (version 2) | ecosystem: Host-associated > Arthropoda: Insects > Digestive... | reverse complement strand
GACTGCGGTGCGTCGTCGTGTGTGATCTAGAAACATCAAGAATATGCGCTCCATATATATATATATATATGACATTAGTAGCCTAAGGGTTAATAACTTCCCATAAAAAATTCACATCACCAACATACATAACAGCAGCTAGCTAAGAAGTTTCATTTATTTTAAATTCATCCTAATTCTCTACAACTGCACTTCAATTGCAGTTCACTTGCATATTCACAAATACAAATAGTAAGTAGAAAACTGACAATTAAAGTCTTCTGACATGTTACACTGTGTTGACTGATAAATAGTAATGATTTGCCATTAAACATTTACCAACTGCCACATGTAACATCCCAAAATACTCGAATCTTCAGCAACACTGCTGTGGGAATCTCAAATTCCGCAAGCAAAAATGTACTCCAATAAGTATAAACACTTTTTAAAAGCAATGTTTATGAATTGGCTTTATGTTCATGTACTAGAAAAAGGCATGCTGGAATCAAGAGAATATTGAAAATACTCAAACAGGAATCATATCTGTTATAAGCTAAATCCAGACAAAGTAATTCCTTACTAACACAAAAAGGCAAACATAATGTGGAACAGAACTTACGAAGCAGAATACAGTTAGTGGCTTATTATAATAATAAATGGTAATTTAACTCATAAATGTTTAGCCAAGAACACCATTACTATCACTCTTCCATCTGTCAAGAGTCATTAACTTTTGTTTCTTCCTATCTGCTTGAAAATTAGATAATCTGATGCCGTAGTGTACACTACTTAATACCATGATAATTATTAGTATCTTGTAAATTACTGTTCCATAATTTTTGGCTGAACATGTTTTCTGTTCCTACTTTGGCAGTGATATCTAGCAAAAATTTTCAAGTAGTCATGGGACCAGGTGAATAAGTTGTGTGGGTCCTCAGCTGTCATTCACATACAAAAATGCCTGTCTTCAATTTCTTATTATCACTTCAATTTCCAGACAAAAACAAACAACCACCTGCAAGTTTGGCACTGCAACCACCCCTTTGACCTCCCATAATCCCATTAAAGTTAACTTATTTTCTTAATTCTCTTATTCCGTTTTCAGTTAACCTGACCTACAGAAATTCTTGATATTCCAATGTCTGAATTTTGTGTCTATTTTCCATTGCTTAGATTGCTCCAAGGAATCTTAGTTAGATGGTCTCCACAACTTTTGCAACAGCCTGCTACTTTATGTTGAGAAGTTGTTAGGCTCCTTCCCAACCCCCAGGCTGGACACAATTGTTTATTCAATATATTCACAACTACTGGCACATCTGGAGGCTGCCGCTTCCATCCTAAACCTCCGAATGTGCCTTGCCACGGTGACGAGGATCCCACTTATCCTAAGGCAGTTTTCATTTTAGTGGCGATAAATTCCCAGTCATGTAAAATTAATAAGGCTGTAAACATTTTGCTCAAGTAGCATGAAAAACATACTAATACTAAGAACTGCATTGTACATCTGCACATACCCTGCACAACCAATTTAGGGACAGAACTGCCACCAGGACTCAGCTTCGACATTTGAACAGACATGCAAGATTCCATCTTATCTATATCAGAATCATTTCTGCTTTGCAAATCATTATCTAGGAATATTCTGCCCCTGTCATCTGATGTGAAGAAAGAATCTCTTGGAGCAGAAATCTTCACTGTATTTGGTCCATTTACATTGAAGTCCTCTGCTGTTAAAGCATCATCAATTCCAGGCAATATCACTTCAGGTGGTACACTTAAATGTATTTTCTCACTATCATTACCAGACTTTCTCAGTGCTGAAATTTCTATGGTGTTTGGTCCACTGACATCAAAATTAACTTCTGTTAAAGAATCATCTGATCCATGAATCAAGTCATTTCCTTTACATTCATTTCCAGAGTTTAGCAGTCCTTTGGTAAGGCTACAGAAGGACAGCTTGTGAGTCATAATCTCAACAGCATTTTCTTCATTAGCTGAACCTGTATTGTCTACACAGACCAATTTCTGTTCCCTAATACCATTATTTTTATCTGCGTGTAATAATTCTTTATTATTGATCATGTCAGCATTGCTGGCAGGTATCAATCCTTGCTCATTATGTGTACTGCTATCACCATGTGTAATTTCTTCCTGCCATGTTAAACTCACATTCTGCATGAATGCAGTTTTATTATGAGGGAATATTTTTGTATGCTGCAAGGTTCCAATAGTTTTGGATCTATCCTCATTACAGGACAAATCTTGAAGTAGTTCCTTTCTAAATTGACCCTTCTCATTTAGTTTTTCCTCTTTAGTATGTGAAGCACCAGCAGCGTTCGATGGACTGCCAACCTGAATACCTATTTTTGATGCCATATCACAAACTGCATCATCATGAGTGCCAGAATGTTCAACAATGTGAATCTGGACACCCTTATTTACAGTGAGACCATTATTTTCACTGCCTCTAAGACCAGAAGCAGAAGCCATTTCATAAGTGATTTCCTCTGTACACGAGTTTGATTTTTCACACGGCTGCAAACCACTTCCAGGACACGGCTCTACTATATTACTCTCAAGAAACTCCATTCTTTCACCATCTTTCTCATCCCCAAACACTTGTAATTCTTCCTGACCAATACACGATGAATGAGGTTGAGAGTTTTGTAAAAACGGTGGTTTGGAAGTTATATTATGAAAAATACAGTGGTTCTCATTACTTGTATTCCTCTCTGCTGCTGTTGCAAACTGTCTTCCAGAGTCCAAACATGTTGCTCCACCAAAGTTGTTTTCATTAATGTGACTAACACTCCTCATCTCTTGCAACGATGCAATTCTACCAATGTAAGTACCAGTCATCTCTTGTTCCGATTCTTCACAGAATGACTCTTTGGAACAATTGAACTTACTCCCATCATTCATGAAGGGTACATCTTCTAAATTCTGTACCTCTGTAATACCAACAGAATTATCAATACTACAAGGATCATCTCCCTTATTTTCAAAGGCATCTTGCTCACAAAGTCTAGTATTCATATTCTTAAAAGTGTCAACTGGGATGGCTTCATTGTAAGAACTTAAAGGTGTTTTTGGTATTTCAACAGTTTTTGTTGGAATCCCCTCCTTCTTAATTTCTTTCCTGAAGGGCAAGTCCTGGTCAAGAATGTCTTTAACAATACAACGAGATCGAAGGTAGCAAGGTATGTTTCTATCAGATGATGTAACATCTGTTACCAAATGCATGGAGCTACCAACACCTGCATCAAAATTCTGTACCTCTGTAATACCAACAGAATTATCAATACTGCAAGGACCATCTCCCTTGTTTCCAAAGGCATCTTGCTCACGAAGTCTAGTATTCATATTATTAAAACTGTCAACTGGGATGGCTTCACTGTAAGAACTTAACGGTGTTTTTGGTAATTCAACAGTTTTTGCTTGAATCCCCTCCTTCTTAATTTCTTGCCTGAAGGGCAAGTCCTGGTCAAGAATGTCTTTAACAATACAACGAGATCGAAGGTAGTAAGGTACGTTTCTATCAGATGATGTAACGTCTGTTACCAAATGCATGGAGCTACCAACATCTGCACTGTTTTCTATGATCAATCTTTGTCCATGTGCCTGAGAACAAGCTGTGGGTATTGTGGGTGCAATATCTTCAGCAGTAACTACTTCTGGTTTTATACAGTTATTTCTGGATAAATCTGATTCACTATTAGGGGACAAATAATTTCTACTGTGATGCTGGAAGTTAGAAACTGATCTTCCCCTGCTACATTTAAGTGCATCATTCTCATCATTATCAGTTTCTCCTTTTAATTCCAAATTTGCATACATGTTATCGATTTCTGGATAATAGGTCCTTGAACAAACAGCATAACTTAAAGAAACACTATCTCCATCATAAGAGGGTTTTTCTTGTTTTATATCTTCAGCACTAATCACCTTATGGTTGTAACCTAGACCAGACGAACACATTATTATATCTTCCCTATGCTGCAAGGACAAAGGTTTTGAGTACCTGCCTTGCCTATTTCTAGGTCGTAAATTATAGGTTTCAGAAGACACATCAGTAGATGAAACCAGAATTTCATGTTTAATTTGAGTACAATCCCCACATGTCATGGTACCTTGTCTTACTGGTACACCAATGGGTCTCAAATTATGCAGACCTCTTTCCTCATACCCTGAATTTGGTCCAGAAACAATGTCAGCTTCATATATGGAAGTCTGTTTTACTTGGTCATCATAAACATTAGCTGACTTATGCTGGCCAACAAGACCAGAAGAACAAAATCTTCTATGTTCCTTACATGTTATGCCACCACCCTGATTGTTTCTTGGTCGCAGATCATGGCCTCCACAAGACATTCCAACAGTGGAAACTGAAGTCTGGTTTCCAGCCTCACCACCACCATTCATTAATGCTTGTTTGGTTGGTACATTGTGCCCAGTCAAACTGTAGTTAGATAAAAAAGTTTCCTCTCCTTTTGAAGTAAATTTGCCTGTCTTTGTGTTCCTTGGACGGAGATAATAGCTTGAATTTTTCTTGCAATATGTGGGGTTTTTGTTATTTTTATCGTCATTGTTTCCTTCCATATAATCATCCCTCACTTCATGATACTGGATCCCTGAACGAAGACCACAGCTTCTAGAAGCAATAATTTTGTATGTGGATGGCTGTTTTGTAACCCCACTATCAACAGTACCTGACTTAAAAGTCTGACTTGAATCAGAAATTTTTGCATCCTCTCTGGGCATAGAATCAACAAGTTTTGAGCTACTGGCATCATCATTCCTTGCTTGAAAGACATATGAAACACAAGAAACATTACTGACTGATAACATTTCTTCCTTTGAACATTCAACATCATGACCTTCTTCACAATCCAATATTTCTTCCTTCACACCCACAATTTCTGAATTATCAAAATACTCAACAGGGGCTAAATTACATGAATGAGCATTCATGTCACATTCTGAATGGAAATTAGAGGATCTGCAAGAAGCAGTAACTCTACCTGTTTCTGCCTCAACTGATGACAATTTAATACTGAAATTATCATTAGGGATTGCTAACTTCTGTTTCACATCTGAAACTTCTGAATTATTCAAATAGTGAACAGGCTTACAACTCACGGAGCGAGTGTTTCTACTATCATGATTTGAAGAAAACGGTCTTGACAGTTCTCTACTTTTAGCTCTTGGCCGAAGATTGTAGGAAATGCAAGCAGTATCAGTACTGGATGAAAATGTTTCCTTCTTCACTGATGCACTTTTAAAACTGCCATTATCAGTAACTGTAACATCTTGCTTAAGTTCTGCATTGTGTACAGTAACTGAATACTGATCAGGCACATTTACCTGTGCATTTGATTGTTCCTTATCTGTGCTCAGGGACATCTTACTTGAGGGGTCCAGTACTTTTCACTTTGCTATGTCCTTAGAACTACAAGAACACATATTATTCATTGATGGTTCATATTTTACTTCTACATAAGAAGAGTTACTGAATTTGGATGCTCCTGATGGGGTTTCTCAATCTGGTAATAAGGTTGGGTAATATCTACTTCCTGCTTCAGTAACTTAACCTCCAAATTATTTGATATATCTCTGCTATTTGTCCTTGGTTCTTTCACTCACTTCTACCTTCTGAAGTATGTTTGATATTTCTTTCATATCATTAGAAAGCTAATGATTTGCTCACACTCCTTTTTAAATGAAGTTAAAAGTTTTCAGTTTCTATGACTATGCTCTTTACATTCACTGTAGGTTTTAAAATCAACAGTAATGTCATTATAACCACCAGTTATATGTACAATGTATATGGCCTTAAACTACAGCCTTGGAGGGAATTGCAGGCAATTTGCTTAACTCATGGACAGTGTGGTTTTGGTGGTTTCCTTCATTTTCCTGAACACACAATTTTTAGATTTGTTTCTTAAATTTCTGCTTCCAGCTGAATTTCATGTAGACAATTTTAATAACAGAGAATAATTCTTCCTTATGCAAGAAAAGTGTTCTGCAACTGTAATAAAATGGATGTGTGGGTTTGTGACAACAATGAATGATTCAATTCCATGTCTTAATTTTTCATTGAAAATACATCATGCAAGTTAGCATTTACAATAACATTAAGTTAATATTATGTTTAAAATTAGATGTGTACTAAAAAAACTGTCCATTTATAAGCACAGTTACTATCAATCTGTCTGTAATTCTGATGCAAGTATTACTTCCTCTTGCCACTTACCACTGCCACCAATACACTAAATTTCCCTCAAATGGGAATTACATCCCTCCATATAAAACCCAGAGAGTGCATCAATGTTCACAGCATTTTTAAACAAACCTATAAGTTATAAGTATTTTATCTTTGCATTTTAATATTTGGTAATTCTTCAGCTGTAAAACACCATAAAATATGGCAGATTGTAAGTCCTCAGAAAGTGGTGTGATCTTCATCAAACTTTTTTAGACTGTTTCTGTAATTTAGATATGATGTAGCTGCTCATGCTTCCCCATCTTATATACACATATAAGCAGTTACAACAAATGCACAGCAAAGCCAGGAGGGATACAGGCTGGCATGCACACATGCACATTTTACAACATGCATTTGAAAATAATGGTGTTGGGATCTGGGGGATGGGAGCAAAGAAAATTCCATCATTTGAAAGCCCATGTGACAAAAATTTAAACAAATGTCAACCAATCACGTAAGCAACAATGAAAGCAAAGACTGATAAGGTAAAGAAATTCCATTGTGACTGCATTTACAGGCTTGGTTAATGGATTTGAGATCAAATCATGTGTCCTACTTGTGTCAATATATTAAGCACTCTAAAACTGAACTTAAAAATGGGAAAAACTTAATCTGACAGATACTTTTTCAATGTACGCAAGGAAATGGTTATACTAGCATGACTTGGCTGACATAACAAGACATGATATGTCCTTAATAGGGAATACCACATGAAGGTGAAGATAAGTATATTTACATCTTCTGTCTAATGCAGGGGCCTCAAACACAAGGCCCACAAGTTTGTTTTACATGGCCCTTGGCTGATTTTGTTCTAATTATTGGAAAGGGTCCATCTCAACACTGAATAATTTACTTTATTTTTTATGCAATGATTTTTAAGGTAATTAGCCAAAAACTAACAGGTGTGCTACCTTGAATCTAGGTTAACCATATCTATTATGCTGCATTCAGGTCATACAGAGAACAGAGTGTCTCCAGCATTCTGCTCTGTGGATGGTAAATGCTGTCAAGGAGTTGGGCACTTCCCTGGGTTTTCCTCCTAGAGGACAGTTCAATGAAGCAGCTTTACACAGAAACTGTTCAATAACAGTCGCAGTATCAAGAACTTGGAACAGAAGTGTAAAATACTAATATAAAATGTGTTAATTCTCCTCAGAAACTTCCAAGATTGCTGCTGGCTGTATAGTGAAACAAAAATAATTGTCCTATTGCATATCTAAGTCAATTATGCCCCATACATAACTAAGTACAAATTTACCACGCAAAATTGCTTTATATAGGGATGCTGACGGAGGCTGTTGCCTATGGATTTGGAAGCCAAATGGTATTCTGGTGTTTGTAATCACCACAAACAGTTGTGTCTGATCCTGTCTCTTCTCTAAGTAAATTTGGTTACTAAGTGGAAGTGTAATCTCTGTGCTGTGTATTTTTATTATGTGAAGTGAGTCAGAAATGAAGAAATGAGAAGACAAGGGTTGTGCAGTTCAACGAAATGGAAAAATGTGCCTTTTTTTAGTATAAGGCAAGATAAAACTGCTCGTCACATTCACAATAATGGGGTGCCACTGCCAAACAAATACTACTTATGCCATCATAAATAACCTTAGACAGAGATAAGTTTGATGTACTTGAAGAGAAGCTTTGAGAAGCCAAATTCAAAGACCTTAAATGTGAACATTAACAGAGGCAGAATATATTTAATATTGTTACTAAACCAAATGTTATGCATAAATATATCAGAGGTGGAAAAATTCATTGTTACCATTTGGCCAAGAATATATCTTCCTCTTTGCCATCTAAGATTATAAAGATGATTTACAAAGCTGTAATTCTGTCTGCTCTTTTTAAGTGGGTTTATAACTTTGAGAGAATAATACAGGCTGATGGTGTACGGGAATAGGGTGCTGAGGTTGATATTCGGGCCTAAAAGGAAGAAGGTAAGAGGAGACTAGAAAACTGCACAATGAGAGCTTCATGAATTGCACTCCTCACCAAATGCTGTTCAGATGATCACATGAAGGGGAATGGGTAGTGCATGTGGCATATATGGGGAGAAGAGAAATGCATACAAGATCTTGGTGGGGAAACCTAAAAGAAAGAGACCACTTCAAAAAACCGGATAAAGCTGGGAGAATAATGCTGACATGTATCTTATAAAAAGAGCATGGCAGGGCACAGACTGAATTAATATGGCCCAGGATAAGGAAAAGTGACAGGCTCTTGCGAACATGGTAATAAAATCTCCGGGTTCCACAAAATGCAGGAAATGTCTTGACTAGGTGAAGAACTATTAGCTTCTCAAGAAGGATTTTGCTCCATGGAGTTAAATGGTTAGTTGTTGCTAAAACCAATGAAGCAGCAGTGGGCTGCTATTCTTGTAAGTTTTGCTGTTTCACAAATTACTGCACAGACTATCAAAATCAGTTAAAAATGATATGTCAAGGAACGTATAATGAAGGCAGGTGAAACATCCCCCCCCCCAGCAGTAGACACCTGCTTTTAAAAACTATCAGTATCTCTGTGAACACAGTAGCTATTTGAGTGAACCATCTGGCAGAAGATGCACAAGTCACCTTATACAAAAGTGTGATGATTTTGTTCATACTCAATTGCAGTGGATGAAGGACAGGTATTATATAAATTGTGCAGCTTCATTTTTTTTACTGAAGGTTTCAATGAAGACTTTCAGTTAGTGGTGAAACATTTACAACTGGTCCCTATGCAAGAAAAAACAAGCACCAATGAAATCTTGTGAATTAGTGACTCTTATTTTGCAAATATGAAGTCTCTTGGGGGAAAAATTGGCAGCTTTCTTAGTAACAGGGCTCCAGGAAAGGCCAAAGTAATTCTGTTGCAGGAAAATTAAAAAAGAACGAAAGATTGCATTCTTCATCAGGAGGAAGTTTGAAGATGACTCATGCAATGGCTACTACTGTTGGAGTGGTGAATTCTATTCATGTTAAGTGCCCCTAACCACAAAAGTCTGAAGTGTTAACTCCGTGGCCTTAGTCCGCGAGCGAACTATACCGACAGAGCGGCCGCCGCCGGTCGGCGAAGTTAGTGCCAACTTTTGCGGGTAGAGGGGTGTCACGTGGTCAGCGCAACGGGTCCCCACGGCCGTTCTCTGAAGTGTTACTGGGAGAAACAGAATGTGAACATAATGAAATAATTTACTACGATGGTGTGAGGACGTTGAGTTGTGGATTTATTTTGCAGCTTTTTTTGAGTTACCAAAGAAAATAAAATTATTTATGGAAAAGTATAACAAATGAACTGAAGACATGGATGATGAAGAACCAATCATCCTTCAAAAAAGTGGAAGTCCACATGACTAATCTATATAAAAAAAAAACTAAATGGGAAAGGTAATCTCATCATTCAGATATCTGGTAGCATCAAAGCTTTCAAAGTGGAGCTTCCACTGTGAGAAAAATTGATTAAATATACATAACCTTATTCACTCCCCTCATGTGGATTTCCTACAAACAAAAAGCTGACCACTCACCTCCAAACAGTACCAAGGTTAAAAACGAGTGGAGTTTAAGTCTGTTTCCCCTCCATACGTTCATGACACAGACAGGGAGAACTTTACATTTACAGTCATGTTATCTAAAAACGTACTACATCTGTTCCCAAAACAGTACATATTTTGACACTGCCTCCACACAATGTTAGGAATACATTACATTGCACTGGTGTCAAAATCTGAAATAATGCTACTTTTATACTTCAGTTACATAGAATTAAAAAGTACTAATGCCTCAGATGGCACACATCAAGCACCATGAAAATCTGTACATGCTTCAAACTTACACTGATCTATTTTACTACACAGTGCAGGAATGTTGTAAATACTATGGGTATAGTACCCAACTTTTGCACCAAAACGGTCTCCAAAAAATCAATTATCCCTCCTTTCCACAGTATGTTAAGCCCGTGCTAAGAATCACTGCACAGTACAGACAAGTAGGTTAAATAAAAACAGAACACACACACATGGTATGCTTATTGACTACATTTCCTCGTATAATATGTGTAAGGTATGATTTAATTTACCCAGTGTTACAGTAGATGATGGAAATGGCCTCCAACTTGCAGTCTTGTTTGACACCCAGCAAATAGACTATTAAATGCTGAATAAAGTTTTCGACTAGCAACTGCTGACAGGGTGCAGCACGTTCAGTGGCAACTGCAGGATTCATGCACTGCCCATACTATCATAACATGTACAGTTACACTGAATCACACAGTCCAGTTTATTCTGCTGTGTGTAGCAGATGTGTGAAGCAAAGTATTGCAAATTTTTGTTCCTGAGTATTCGGTACACTTGAATTGAGAGGATTTTCATTGTGGAAACCTATATGAGGGGGAAAACATACCAAAAGTGTTCTAGGAAATTCAGAATACAGTTTCCACCATTTCAGTTCCTTCCAAATGAAGCATGTCTGACAACTGAAGAAGTCACTACCAACACCTATGCTAGCAAAGTGGAAAGTTGTATTCTATATGCTGTAACACTATTTACAGAAATGCAAGGCCACTAAGCTTGCTGTGTGACCTGGTTTGGTTTTCAATTGCACTCCCTGTATTATACAGCACAAATACATCACACAACCTGTACACAGCAGAACCTGAAAAGCAGCTATGATGGCACTGATAAACAGGATGCTGGGAACTGATTTTACATACTTTCAATAAGCTGAACTCTGCCATTGGAAATCAACTGCCATGAATAAACACATAAAGCCAAAGACGGAATGAAAGATATTTTATAGATATGTCATTTAACACTTTATGAGTCATAAAACATCCTACAACAATACAGTTACTTCCAACAATATATCTCCTTACCTGTGATGGAATATGAGTTATCATCTTTGCTTGTAGCATTCTGCTCCGACCATTTTTCACTTCGCAGTGCATCAGCCTGTGCAAATAACACACAACAATTTTCAATAACCACAACGGTATATTATTTATATACAGCCCTCCTCCATTACATTGAATTGTTAAAAATTCTCCTTAATAAATGACACATGTATATGAAACATAGAGAATATGCATGAGGTGCTACCAAACTGTTTCCAGATGCCATTCAGAATACATAGGTAGGTTTTGCATCTAAGTGTTCCATGTCCTTTCAAAAATGGTGTCTTTGCATATTATCAACAATTCATACAAAGTCAGTGATTCTTCTCTGCTGAAGCATTCCCAGTACTCCTGCTTCTTTTATCTGCTCCAGTATCTTTTACATTTATTGCTTAATCTCCACAACTTCGTATCTCATTCCTTGTACATGCAATTTTATTTCGGGAAAAGGATCTTAGAGACCAATGAAGCACACACGATGTGTGGAGAACAGATTACTATTCCCATCCAAAAAATCATAGACAAAGTGGTGCCAGAAGAGAAAGAACAGTCATGATGCAGCTGATTTCACTGTGACATTTCTTTGTACTGTAACTTGTCAACTCCCTGATAACACTGTCATCATGCTTTCACACCTGCCACTTCACAAACTGATCATTACTACACACACATTTACACAAAAGCAAATATAACTGAGTGACATAAGCATCAACGGCACTCGGTGGCCTGTGACTAGTGTCACTGCCATAGACAACTCTAGAAATTTTCACTAGCACCTCATACCACATGCCACACAAATCATAACCAATTTTAATGTGTATAAATTCATCATCAGGAGAAGTACCTACCCTTTATTGAAACTGTTTCATATTTTGCTTCCACTGCTGCTGTGAATGTACATCTAAACTGCTCAGCAGTATACAATAAAAGTACATGTTATGAAACATACTACAATTTCAATAAAAGGGAATGTACTTTGCCCAACATCTCATTTGATATCCAAGCAGTAAAGCCTCAGACACAAACCTCTATTTCTATCATGCATATAGCAAACCATTACAAACAACTTGCGCAGAATTATGCTGCTGTGTATTTCAATTTTCCCTTATACTAATCAGATAATATACTGTACTGTGTAAAAGTAAGAGAATGTAATGAATCTGAAATTATTATCAAAGTACTCATCAATATGTTTCACCAGTATCCTATGGTGAAATGACACATTCCGAAAATAAAAGGTACACGAGACAAAGCTATGCACTAACAAATCTTTAGAGTGCAACTGTGGAATGTTTGCTGTTCATTTGTTTCCATTACTGGTACTTGACATTGGATAGCTACTTCCATGGCATTATCTAAATTTTTCATTCAAATCACAATAAAACTGCATGTTATCAAGACTGGGGGGGTTTGTGTTGTGTATGTGAACGTGTGGACACAAGCAGCAATAGTATTTTTTATGAAGCACTCCACAATTTTCCTGTAAGAGCTTCATTGTACCATAGGAAGTCGTACTTCCTGTGGATTCAACAAAAGCATACACATACACCTCCTAACTCTTATCAGTGAACAGATGTTTTGTTACCTCACGAAGCAACAGTGAAACTGCGATAGCTCGGCCAGTACAGGAATATGATACAGCGGGATGACTGGGGAACAGAGTTTCATTCCTGAAAGGGACAAGTGATTCTTCCCGTCATCCCAAAGGTCAGACTGGTTCTGAGGCCCACTCAGCATTGCATCTAATGGGAGCCACTGGTTCATTTCCCAACAGTTAGGTGGCTGGGAAGTGAAACTGACCATTCATATCCCCCCTATCATCAAGCTTAACCCTTAGAAGCCTGCATTAAATCCCATCTGCTATTTGCTGGCATTATTAGAAGCTCACCATTTTCTCCACGTTAGCAGGGTAAGGGTTAAATTATTAACCTTTAGGCTACTAATGTCATATATATATGGAGCACCCATTCTTGATGTTTCTAGATCACACACAACGACGCAGCACAGTCGGTAGGACTCCTCTGGACGAGTGATCAGCTCG
>Ga0268261_10002514_pt1 | contig 13157 bp, 9 predicted proteins | sample TergutNc150P1_FD_190353 | JGI IMG/M metagenome (GOLD analysis project Ga0268261, IMG submission 190353) | Nasutitermes corniger P1 segment gut microbial community from laboratory colony in Florida, USA - Nc150 P1 (SPAdes) (version 2) | ecosystem: Host-associated > Arthropoda: Insects > Digestive... | reverse complement strand
AAATATCGCTCATGAAACAGCAATTTCTCGTAACCAACGCAATTCGTTAAGCTGTCATTTCCGCATTACCTGACAACTGAATTACAAACACACGTTCTGTTAAACTATTTTTTCCAAAAAAAAAAAATTGCCTGTCTTTTTATTTTCAAGACCAACAAATGCACAACATATATATAGACAATATTATATATATCTCAAGTACTTGTCTTTCTATTTTCGTAAAGATGTAACATACAAAAGTGCAGGTCTAATTGAGGATCGGTCAACTTTTTTCTTTCTCCCTGTAAAATTGTATATCGGTGTTACGTCCAATTCCTGTTCTATGACCAATAATCTTAAGTGTGTGTCCATAGCCTTAGTTATCCACCATGTAATGCGCATGCACCATTTTATACTATCACGTGTAGCTTTTCTGGCTCTACCATATTTCCCCACATTATCTCGTAAATGGAATGATTAAAAAACATACTGAGTAAAAAATGTGTGCCTTGATTGTCTCTACAAATTCTGTATGAAAAATTTCTCATTTTAGGAAGAAATGAGCGAGATATTATCATAAATGTACATAGGTCCTCATGTAACGTACCCGTTATTCTCGCCAAATGTCAATGAAACTTGAACCTTCGTGGCAGATATTCGAAAAATACTCAAATATAAAATTCCGTGAAAATCCGTCCAATGAGAACGGAGCTGTTCCACGCCAGCGGGCGGGCGGGAGGGCAGGCGCGCGGGCAGACAGACGTGATGAAGATAACAAATACCTTCCGCCGTTTTGCGAACGCACCTAAAAAGTGTTAGCTTTAAGGCGGATTCACACATAGCATGCCGTGCCCATGTCGCGCCCATGCTCTTCCCATGCCGTTCCCCTGCCACGCCGTGCGTTAATTCACACATGCCATGCCGTTCCCCTGCCCTGCTCCGACAGTGCCGTATCCCTCGTGAAAGTCCGCGTAGTAGCCGGAAATATCCGAACTGCTAGTCCAACAGTTTAACAGATCGTCTTTTTTGCAGTGTGCTGCTACCACTCTTTACAGTCGTAGGTATGGATCGTTGTGGGGAGAATTGGTATGCTTCTGATAACAATCTTCGTGGAGCTCCGCGTGGTAGCCGGAAGAAGCCGAACGCGTGCAGGTAGCCCACAGGCCGTCTCTCGACGGCCGTGCTGTGCCGTAACCTTAAGAAGGACATAGTCAGGGCATGACATGGGCGCGGCATGGGAAGTGTGAATCACACACGGCCGCACTGTGTAAATCAAATGGGAAAGACACATTCTAAATCCTTAGAGGCATGGCATGGCAGGGGAACGGCATGGGCGCGGCATGCTATGTGTGAATCGGCCTTTAGAGTCACCGTTGTAAGAACCCCCAGTCCAACAAAGCTTACGTATTTTCTTGCATTATGTTAACAAAATTTTCGTTTGTTTCTTTAGGTCGCCCCTAAGAATTCATGCTTTGTACACCTACCATTCACCATATATATTAAGATAAACTATGAATATGAAAAGCACGGAATACGTACCACGAACTGCATAGATGAAAAATGAATACGGTAGCTGGAAAACCTGAACAGAAGAGAGAGCTTGGCAAACCCAAGTGTAGATGCCAGAATGATAATATTAAACTGGATCTTAAGATAAAAGACGTGAGGCTGTGGACTGCATACATTTTACCTTGCGTAACATCTTCACCACAGCAATTTTAAAAATCGTAAATATATGCATTAACTGCATTTTCAAATGAAAAACACCAGAACAGTCCATGCTATCAATTCGTGAGGATTAGCTAACTATCGATTCGCAAACATCAGCGTGCATGGAACTACCGATTCGTGAATATCAATATGTTCAATTCGTGATTACTATAATTTTCAGTACTGTAACAGCTGTAGCTAATCGTATTATCAGTTCGAAAATACAAGTGCTATGTTACTTTTTAGGCGCGTTCGCAAATCTGCAAAAAGCGACTGTTAAGTTCCTCACGCCTGTCTGTCAGTTCCTAGCACGCATTGAACAACTCGGCTCCCAATGGACAGATTGTCATAATATTTTACACGAGTATTTTTCGAAATCTGTCGAGACGTATCATTAAAATCTGACAAGAATAGCTGGTACTTACCTGAAGTATGGTGTACATTTGTGATATCTAGACGAATTCTTCTTACATGTGAAACGTTTCCAAAAAACGTTGTAGAGAAAATCAAAACATGTATTTTATGCTCAATTCATTTTTTTCCCGGCAAATCGTGCAGTTTATGACATAACGTAAAAGATATGGTACAGCCAGATAGGCCAAACGTAACAATTATAATGCTGCGTATAAATGATGCGCTTTGCATGCCGGATGACTAAAAAATAGAGATACATATTCATAATCATAATTACAACCAAAAATGTACATAAAACGACTGAAAATCAATTATAAAATTCCTACATGTTTCAGGGCCAGGGCGCCATCTTCAGGCAATCTACAGTACAAAGTTTTGCAAATACCAACACAACATTGGTATTGTACTGGTACTTGCAAAACTTTGTTCCTTGGAATCCGTGAACATGGCACTTTGGCGCTGAAAAGTGCAGGAAATTCATGTTACATATGACTTTTAGTTGTTTTATATGCAGCTTTTTCCCCTCCTCCCACAACAGCCCCCATTGCGTCTGGACCTCTTCATTCGCGAGGTTTCTATATCACACGCAACGACGCACCACAGTCGGTAGGACTCCTCTGGACGAGTGATTAGCTCGTCGCAGAGACCTCTATCGGACAACACACAACATTCACAACAGACAGACATCCATGCCCCCGGTGGGATTCGAACCCACAATTTCAGCAGGCGAGCGGCCGTAGACCTACGTCTTAGACCGCGCGGCCACTGGGACCGGCTATGTGCAGCTGTTGGTTACTGTAATTACTAATACGAATAATTCACAGAGTATACAATGTCAGTTTTTCACATAAGCCTGTCCTAGTGCCACTTCTTTCAAAAACAAGTTCCACATGAACTGGAATGAGATCGATCCCGGGCCTCCGCAGTAAAGGTCGTCAACTAACCTCCTCAGCCGTAGCACTGCCCCTTACGGAGGACTCCTCTGCATGTCTGCATGCAACTACGACAGCATGTTAATTCCAAATTGGAGCACAGAGTACCTCGTTTTACGTTGTATTTACCCTCATCGAAAACGCCGCGGGGTAGACGTGTATACAAATACCGGGCGCCAAGTGGCCCGGAATTTGTATACCATGTGGGGGGAGGCGTTACTCTTTGCCCTGTGCTACCTTGCTCAACTCCTTACATTACGCGACAACCAGCTGTGTCTAATTTTGTCCGCGCCGTCTTAATTCAGCAACGAACATTACCGTTGATGAGTCCCCGCCAAACTACATGCCGAGAATTAAACTCCCGTAGTCACAGGCTTGGCTGGGAGTCATGGACGAGATGAAGTCAGGATGGCTTAGTCGAGCTAAATAACCAGAGAACTGGGTTTCAATCCTGTACAGAAGAAAAATGGTTTCCACGTAGCCTCCTCTCCATAAGCTAATGGGTACGCTTTACTCGTGGATAAAGCGAAAGCTTTTTGAAGCTGAAATCTCACCTCCAGCAGTGCCACCGTTACGAATGCACACAGCTGTATCCCCACTTCTCTATTAGTCTTCGAGGCGTAGTGATAAATGCGGCAAGGTGAGTTCGTTACCTTTACTTTCCTGATGAGATGATACACTGAAACACGACCTTCCTTCCAAGCGCATAATGATGCAGGCATGATCTATGTAGCACAATGAAGGTGGCTCAAGCTGAAACAGTACCGGCTTGTGTTCAAGAGGTGCTGGGTTCCAATATAGTCCGGGACAACAACATTCCCAGAACAGATCAAATGTTCTTCTCAGTTCATGGCGAAAGACGGAACAGCATGTCACGGCAACTTTCCCCTCTAATCAGTGAAGATACAGGACCACTAATGAACCTACTTACGTGTACCCATCAACACATTACTGCTAGCAAACCCGAAATTCATAAGACCAAACGTCATGGGAAAAGTGAGGGTTAGGATAACCGCGTCCACTCAAAAACACTTAAGTTCAAAGTTTCCAAAAACGTTGTCCCTGTGCTACACAATGAAACTCCGCGAAAAATCATAAGGAGGAGAGCCGAATACCATGGCGAAACTCGAGGCTTGTACCTCTGGAATGCGAATCAAAAGCACTGCAGTTGAGCTGTCCGGATGCCAATGAGGGCAATGCATTGTAAAAAAATATTATTCAAAAGTCGACTGTTGAAGTTCTGCGGAGCCCGAAAGCTTGCCTCCATAGCAACAAAACAGTACCTACTATTCCACCCTGTCATTTTCATATCGAGCGACCCATCAAAATGTAAAAGAAATTACGAGAACGAAACGGAGAGGGCGACTGAATACGTTAAAGAACATTATAAAGGGGAATAAAAACGTAGAGAAAAGAAAAAATTGCGTACAAAGAGAGGAAGCTGAAGTGTAATCAGGCGGCGATGCTGATATGATAAGAGTCAAGTAGTAGACTACAGCCCTGAAAACTGTTACAAGCATTGTGCACACCATACATGACGATGGACTGTCACATGGGATACCCCCCGAGCGGCCGAAGCATGAGGCTGACCACCCACTCCCACGCACCACATGCCTTGATGGCGTGGTGCTTAAATAAGCATACAGAAAACTTTCAATTTCTGTCACTACCCCATGAGTGGCATATGCCCCGCCCCACTCATTCACCACTTGTTCATCCCAATAATCTTGAAATGCTCCTCATTAAGCAATTTTCTCCAGCCTCCTACTACACTTTCCCTCTTAGTTCCAGTTATTCTCCTCAGCAACCTTAAACACTTAACTTTACGATTTTCCCTATTTCCACAACCATAGAAAAAACAGATAAAAATACATTTTCTATAAATCTATTTTCATATCTACCGATTTCATCAGCTAAGGGGAAGACGGATGATTCCGAATTGAACAGCAACAATTCTTCCTCCAATTCGATGTTATCTTCCCTGCTTCATGAATGTATTTTACACTCGTTACAGTTGCTTACATATATTTTATGTTGAGTCTCATTTCTTTATATTCCGAGCTGCTAACGAATTTCAGGTACAAATACGCCATTTTCAATTCAGTTCGTTCCACTTGCAAGCTTCAAAGTTATTTGTCTATTACAAAGGTAATAGTCGTTTCGCAACATGTTACAGTAATTTTGTTCAGTGTCACCGTATAGTTAATTATTTCTGTACGAATAAAACCGTCACCAAATCTTTGTAGATAAACCAGATTTGAAATTTAAACACTTCATGGCTACCTACGATTTTTCTTTACCAGATATATCCAAAACACGTATTCCGGACTTAATGGGTGTTTCGCTTCCGTAAAAAAAAAACAAGTTTTGCGGCTTCCCGTTACTTTACACGTTCTTAACGGACGTCACGAGCAACCATGGAACCACACAATTAAATGAAAGTACTTGGCCTCTAAATTAAACGCACCATGGGGACGGTTGTGTTACAACGTTACACGTGTTACAACGTCCTCCTACTCCTATGGTCTTTTGACACTAACAAAATAACTACTCTACGTATAATTAAAATTTTATGTAATAGTAATAACATTTCTGTAATTTGAAGTTGTAAAATTTTAACATATGAATCCAACCCAAAAGTAACAATTATAATTACCGGAATAAATTTTAAAAATGCCAAGTGATGAATAGCAGAATACAGGAAATACAAAAGAAGAATGTTAAGACAGTTCTAAGTGCATGCAAAGGTGGGTTCATCACATATACAAGAGGTTACACAACTTCATCGGAGCCAAAACAGTTTCATAATACGCCTGTTAAGGACATGGACAAGAACTCCAAACACGCTGTAAAATTTGGGAGGAACAAATACCAACAGTATCCAAGCATTTTGATCGACAAAACGTAATTATCTAGCGGAACTGGTAAAAAAAACTGTACCTGAAGCAACTTTCAAAAAATTAGGTAACTAACACTCTGATGGCAAAAACTTTATTCTGACTTCGACTCATGCACTGCACGTTGGTAGCAAATAGTACACATCAGACTTCCGCATAGTCATCATTGACACTTAAAACATCTGTCCTACTATGGTAACAAGTCCTGTATCCCCGCCGGGGGAAAGAAATTGGTGTGCGTAATCAGGAGGTGACAGCTTGCTTCACGTCGGCGTCTTGTTGCAAATCGCTTCCCAGCCGTGTGCTTCTTAGGAGCTGCAGCCCATGACGAGGCTACTGGATGGGCGATCCGGTTCGACTCCCAGTAGCGGCAACGTATTATTCTCTTTTCCAAAAAGTGTAAACTGGCTCGGGGACCCAACCAGCCTCCTACTCAGTGGGAACCTGGAACTCTTAGAACGGTGGTAAAGCGGCCGGGGCTGTCAGCTGACCGTTCACCTCGGGTTTATGCCCAGGTTACGAGGAGCTGGAGCTGTCTCAAATCCCTTATACGCCTTCATGGCGTGTACTAGGGCAAATGTACCTCTGGTTCTGTATGTAACCTCCACTATCAGTAAAATCTCTGCCAAGTACACAGAACACTGAAACCCCATGCACTTTCAGCGTAACGCCTTCATTGTGCTAGACGGTATGCATCTTGTGAAGAACATTTATACACACAGTGTTTCAACAGTTTATTTACCCCCATCTCGATGGCACCATACTGAGAGATGTCAATGACAGCTGAGGCTCCAAACCAGAACCTTTCCTCCAGCGGAGAAACTATAACCCATTAAACACACGCACCAACAGTAACATAAAAATAACAACAGGGTACCATCTCAACCGTCGCTACTAGTTTTAAAACAAACTTCTATCAGAAATACAAACCAATTTACCTGAAGAAGGAAGTACAGCCAAGAACCTAAAAGGCATGTGTATATCTCCCAACAACTCACCATGTTCAACAGAAACAGGTACAATGTACCACTAATAGTCTAAAACCTTTACAGAATCCACCAAAACAACTGACGATGCAACACCCACGCGCCCTACCATGACGCCATGTCTGATTACAGAAACAGATTGCCAATCGTGAGTAAGGCCTTTTCATTACTTCAAGGTGCAATTTCCGCACAGTGGCCTCTCCTGGTAGGAGACTCATGTGGAGGGTTGAATCTATATGGAGGTGACAATCCACGTCACGCCGAAAGCAGAATGAGTTAAGTATGCTTGTTTAACTGCAGTGATCGAAGGACTGCGGCTGATGACGAGCACATATAAGAACTAAACTAGAAGGCTGCACTTAACTCGGAGATCCCCGAAATTTCGGTGTCTAACTACTGACCAATAGACACGGTGTGACAGCGAATTTACTGCAGTTACACTTTAAGGTGGTACAGTCCAATAAGTGCCACTGAAGACTGTCTTAAGAACGTGAGCAGATTTGTAGATAAGTAATAACGATTTACAATAACGTGCGCCTCCATCTTCAGGATATGAGTCGCTAATGATAAAGATGGTGGCAGGACACTGCTCCGAAACACCAACACCTGTCTATCAAAACAGACGGTCTCAGACCCACAATACGCTATCTCCAGTCATTACCACCAACTCCAGTCATTACCACCAAAACGTCAAATCTCATAGAGCTACACAAGTTTGTGTGGCGGGCACATACAGATGATTTTCCTTATAATCGAAAAATACGAATAATATTCGCTTCCCAAGCACCGCTATTCCGCTGGGAAACTGAGGAATTGTGAAACATGGAAGGCAAGCTGGATACGAACTTAAATGAGCCTCATCTGTACTGTCACTACGCTGGTGCCTACACACTGGTCATTGTAGTGCCGAACTAAGGTACTTATCCTATCGTTAGACCAGATCTTCTATTCCCTTTTGACAGATATCTGCGTCCTATGTTATCGGCAATCGCGTCAAAACTGTTTCCACCTCGCGATCATTAAATTTGTAGCCGCTCAGATTCTACTTCACCACTAGAAACGGACGATAATCGTTCGGCTACGAATCCCCTCACACGTACAGTAACAACTCTGGCAGGTTTTTTTCCTTCAGAAATTATACGCTATGTAAACTTGTTTTGTGATCGACCCTCCTAGTCAGTCACGACAATGGTGCAAACAGAAAAAACAATAAACAATTCAGTAATGTATAAACTGCATGATTCAGGTGTTCCAAGATAAGTCAACAGCCCTCAGCTCTTCTGATAACACCGTCACAATGACAGCCCTCAAGTTGTATCCTAAGCTAATTCAGCCTACTTCGCATCGGCACATTCTGTTTACCTGTAGTGTTGGGGTGAAACCCAGTCCGTTGTTACTGCAACATCAAAAGGGCCTATTGTAACTGCCCCTTACGACAGCTCACTATGCAGCACTGGTAAAATGAAAATTGGCAAAAATCAAACAGAAGTACTATGAAACAGAATGCCTCAGTGACACCGTGTCAACCATACTGTCGGACCCTGGGCTTACTGCGGTGAGTGGCTGGAAACTAACACATTCATCTGAGCTATGGAAACGATTAACATTAATTTTATTACCATAGCAACTAACATAATCACCTGAGCTGCAGAATAACGAAACATTATTCTTATTGTCACGTTTATGTCTATAACATGTCGTGTCCCACCAAATGTTTTGTACACTTCTTCCAAAAAGAGTTCCATCCATACAGCTCATTTAACATTCTTCACTCAATAAACTTCGTAAAACCGTGTACTTAATTCCTGCCGTGTAATGTTTTAACACTCTAACACTCATATATTCTCCCCTGCACTGAGTTTCCAAGTATCTTCCACGTCTCGTCTCCCCTCACAACCATAGGCAAAACTTCATACATCAGTGGCTAACAATTAACCCTATATTTCATCCATTTTACACCCATTCTCCTTAAATAAAGCCTAGAAACGTATGCGTGACACTTTCTTTTCTCATCAAATCTGGTGCCCCATATAGCTTGCAGTCTGCCGGTATCCCAGTAACAGTAAAATATACGGCATGCTATTCCTACCCTGTAGCTTTGTTGATAGGATACGGTGAAGGAACCAACTACCTGAAACACCGGATTTCTATTTTTGCACATGGAAATTGACACAAAGTTTAATTTCATTTGCCTGATTTGGGCATGAGACCAATGCACGATCAGAACTACGGATGTGCAACGCAGGAATGTGAAAGTGCACGCTCCGAGCACGGATTCAAACGCACCTTGCGCATGAAGGTCTTTGGTCTCTGCATGAAGTGTTAGCTAAAATAGTTACATGTACACGAAAACTGAAACAGTAGGATAATTTTTTCTAAGATTCTCAAGGTTCGAATTAAAAAAAAAAGTTCAGCGGCTACGGAAATCTCGCGCGTATTAGTTACTCTCAGTAATTTAACGGTATGCAAAATATCAACTACATACTTCCCTCATTCATCCTATTTTCAACCCAAGCGATTCGAAAGCAGTGTCCCGGCGCTACGACACAGCGATAATGCGTCTGACAGTCGGCAACCGAATATCCTTTATGTCATTGTCTTCCCCAAATATTTCGCACACATATCAGGATAGTACCTTACTGCAGTCCATACCCTTTCTTCCACATACATTATTCACAGACACCATGCAATATTTTTACATTAACCAAAGATTTCATACAGCGTAATAAAAAATAAATAAGCAGCTAAATCTTGGCGAGCGTAATTGCTTAGGGGGAACACACTTGGGTGATTCAAAACTCTCAGCAGTCTAGAATTTAAACAGTGGCGTTGTACTCGTACCACCAAACGAGTGTTGAATCTTACAAGCAGCCACTTCCTACTAGTCTAATTAATATTATCGCCAAAACCAAACTCGTAGTCACAGAGCTACTGCATGCGGCGTCAACAGAAACAAATGCCAGCACTCACCACGGCCTTATGTCACTCTGCTCTTGCCTTATAAACTGGTACAATGGACTGGCATTAAACTGCAGACAATGATACGTGTGAAGCATGCAAGAAAGGGGCAAAATATGTAGTCTATGTAAAAGAACTTAATTCCATCAACCGAAAGCGAAAATGCGTGTTTAAAGAGCTACGCAGAGATGAGAGTATTATACCAAATCATTTCTTGGTATGATGCAAGCGGGTTGGCAGTAACTCATTCTAGTCAGATATTTATCATGTGTGTATAGCACTTCGAACTACAACAGCAAGAATAATCACTTCGTCGCTTAGCAACAACTGAATTTGACCTATGGGGTACCAATACACTCAAAAAAAAAATAACGCAGTTGCATAATAACCGCATTTTAAATCTTAGCCAATGCCTGCGCCCCTTACTGAGGTAAAAAGGGACTCTCATATAACAGCCCTTGCTGAAGTTAACTGGCGCCGTATAATGTAATAATCCATTTAGAGCAGCCATGAGAACAATGCGTCTCGCGATCCAATTTCAGAAACACGACACACAAACATACTAATTTATACGAATAATTACCGTATCGGCATTCATACAAAGATGTTATTCACAAATACGTTCTATCACTGACAACAGAACGCACATGACATTACAAAATATAGGCCTAAAGAGAAGTTCCACACATAAGAGAAACCATCACACAACTTCAGTTTAGCTCCTCATTCTAAGAGTTTAAAAGACATGAGAATACATTTATTTTCGAAGACGAATATTGTGATGAACTCATACTGAAATGGACTTGACGAAGAAAGATGAGACAGCTTTATCGTGTTACAACTTCTCAAAAGTCTCCAGATATTGACAATTTAGTGACCAATAAGCAGTGTATATATTCTCTTTGTTCTTTTGTCTTGAACAGTGGTGAACAGTGAGTAAACAAGGATAAAAACATGTGCAGTTCATTTTTACCCAGGATTTATTACTAAACAGACCCGCGTAAAAGTATATTTAAGAAAGATAAGTTCAAAATTTTGTAGGAGTAATTCAAAATTTGAAAATTAATTTCAACTACGTTCATCCGCCCGGATGCTGGAACTATAGATGGCAGAGTGTTATCACTAATGACACTAGTATTGATTATAACGTAGCCCCCCTCTCCCCAACATTTTTTCTTTCCATTTGGTCCTCGTGCCCAAAATATTTCTCACCACTGAATGACAGTCTAGAGGTAACTACATGTGTCACCTGTTGTATCATAAAGGAATCTGAATTTTCCCCACAACATGTGCTAAGAAATTCTGTACAGTTCTAACATGAATGTCAATCTTAGAGGGTTAATCAAAAACACATGGTAGTGTTATGTGCAAAGAGCAGTACTGAGATACTATCTAGATACCGACTCTGTACAGTACTGTGCGGTGTTACAACTGACAAGAATTAACAAGATAGACGGGATGAAGAAAGCTAATGGCTTCTTGCAAACGGTTTCAGATTATTGTTTCGTATATGGCCACAAAACGTAAGTTATCACATCGCCCCACTAATACACATCAGAGTGTTTCAGTAGACATGGGTTCGAAGACTGAGTTATGACCGCCAAACAATTTCACAAAAACGACCGGTAAATGTACAGTACAAGATAAACTGTTGCGAAGTTGGTGCCCAACGTAATGCTGAATTGCTGGATTTGTGCAATACGAAACATACAACAAATGCGTAAACGTGCTAGATTCGACTGTCTAGTGGTCAGGTTAATAGTTTGTGTAAACACGACAATGAACTTTCGGGTTTCATTAACTACACAATAAAAAGGTTTTGAACTGAACACACTATTGTTGTAGTACAATAATTCTTCCCATAATTGCATTACAAATCTCATACTTAAAGGATTCTTAAGCTCTTTCAAATTACTCACCCCATTCAGTTACGATGTCATTGTTCATTTTGTTTCTCTCTCATGTTCTTATAGCAGTCGGGGCAGTCATTCTTATGACTATGCTATGCACTGGACAACCGAGGGATCGACGTTTGATTCTCGGCACAGGAAATATACTTTTCCTTTCTCCAAAGCGTCCAGATCGGCTCTGGGGCACACCGGACATCCTGTTCCACTGGTACCGGGGTATAACGTTCGAGGTGTGAAAATTTACACTCATCATCTAGTGCCAAAGTCAACAATACGGGTGGCTATACCGCCATTCCCATGTGCCTTCATGGCGCGTAAAAGGACCTTACCTTTTATTTCTATTCATACGCCTATTTACTCCCACGCTCATCGGGTTACCTTGCTCCGAAGGCAAATTTCTGTCATTCTTCACATATTTTCCAGCAACAAATCACACGATATGTATTTGACGCCCAACAAATTTCGGTCCTCTCTCATTCACGTGGACTTTCCCTGCAGCACAGTATAAAACCAAATTAGGAATCCAACCTCATTCTAATCGTTAAACCACTCGCAACATTCTCATTATGAACCCGAAAGATCTAGGGCAAGTACGCAGCCGAATTCTGTCTCCAGTTTCTTCTGCATACTTTCCTTTCAATCGCGAAGTCTTGGTGAATGTCAAAGGTACGCCTACACCAGGACCCCACCGAGACTCGGACTCCGTTGTAAGAGTAACTTCTGCCAAGCAACTCCATCATCGTTCAGATGGAATAAAACGACAATAAAACCCTAAGGTGCTCCCAAGTAAAATTTCAATTTCTATCCTCTCCGTCGAAACGCTCGCAGAGGAGACATTATTAGCCGGCAAAATGGTAGGCAGATGATTCTTCAACATATACGTGTATATCAAAACATCCAGTGAAATGCCAAATACATAATACGACGAGACAACCTTCTTCATGTATCATCGATATCGACATAACAGCATAAGCATTAATATTTTGCAACAAATAAGCACCCAAGGGTTGGGAGACTTCAAAATAGGCGGGCAAATCATTCACATTGTGAAATATGCAGATGACCTTGTGTTACTGGCTAAGGAAGAAAAGGTGCTACAGGACATGATTGATAAACTAACTGAAATTGGAAGATGCTATGGAATGGAAATTAATGTGGAAAAAACAAAAGTAATGAGAATTTCAAGACAACCATTACCAGTAAAAATTATCATAGACCAAAAACAACTGGAGAATGTGGAATCTTTTAAATATTTGGGTAGCATTTTAACAAATGATGGAAGATGTACTTGCGAAATTAAGTGTAGGATTGCTATGGCTAAAGCTGCATTCAACAAGAAGAGGACTCTTTTTACTAGCACATTGGACTTGG
>Ga0268261_10002513_pt1 | contig 13160 bp, 8 predicted proteins | sample TergutNc150P1_FD_190353 | JGI IMG/M metagenome (GOLD analysis project Ga0268261, IMG submission 190353) | Nasutitermes corniger P1 segment gut microbial community from laboratory colony in Florida, USA - Nc150 P1 (SPAdes) (version 2) | ecosystem: Host-associated > Arthropoda: Insects > Digestive... | reverse complement strand
CGACGAGCTGATCACTCGTCCAGAGGAGTCCTACCGACTGTGCTGCGTCGTTGTGTGTGATCTAGAAACATCAAGAATGGGTGCTCCATATATATATATGACATTAGTCGCCTAAGGGTTAAAGACCTCCACAGCGCGACATATATATATGTCGTTCGGCGCCTAAGGGTTAAATATACAACACTATGCTCTACAATGTTGTGGCTTTGACATCAAATAAACTGAGCCACTGCCCTCACAGCTGACACCACATGTAGTATGGTATAGAAAGTAATAACATGGCCTGTACACTGCAACCTGATGTCAACCAAGAACCTTTCACTCACCCCCACTCTGTGCTATGTCTCAAGACACAAAAAATGCAATGAATGACATGCCCAATTTGTTGAAATATATCCTGTGTTATTTTAATGCATACAGATATCAACACTGGATAAAACAATTATGTATTCTTTGAAGTACATTTATTGTATGATCTAGAATTAGCAAATAAGTACAATATTGTACTACTTTTTTAAAAGTGTTCCAGTACACAATGTTTTAAATACAGTTTTATTAACTGAATAAGGTGGTTCCCAACCAGCAGGATTTTGTGATATGAGAAATCATGAAAAATTTTAATTCTAAATTTGTACGAACTCACTCTTAAGAACTACTAAATTCACCCATTATCAGCAACAACAGGGCATACTTATTTTTATACAATGTAAAATTTAAAAACCTTGCCTGTGACAGTTGCCCTTACTACCTCACATATTTATGGTATCTATAATTTGGTCACACATATAACTTGCTGAATTATCACAGACACAATGTAAATTATGTAATAACAATTCTACTTAAAGCACTAAGAATATGTCTATTACAATCACAAAATAAATACTGAAGCCTAAAATGGGACTAAAATAAATGCAGGACACAATTATTGTTAAAGCTAATTCTGTTACAGGTGTGTACTGTTTTGGTTATTCTATGCCAATTGAGGGATTTAAGAAGATATGTTAGTGGAGGCTTCCCCCATTGCCATTATCTAAATATCAAAAGAAAAGAATGCTAACTCACAAATAAAATCAGTGTTATACAAAGGGATGCCATGACTGCTATTAAAAAGAAATAAAAAAACTAAAAATTAAAAAAAAAACTTAAAAGAGACTGAAAATCTTGACATATGTTAAATTAGGAACATGTTTTGTCTGTACATTTAGTTGCATCCTTAACATGTTACTGACAGCAGAGAAAAGTTCCCTTCAGTATAACCTAATGACATACGAATTGCAAATAACATGAATCAGCACCACAACAGACATGCTGTAATCCACATTTTAGTATCAGTTTTTAAATACGCATCTCCATTTATAAAAACAGTTGATACTTTTATTCCACATGTAACAACAACTCTGCCTTAATCATCAGTATAGTGGGGAAAGTTAAACAAAATGATGTAATGTACTGGACAGACCAGCTAGAGAAACTTTGGAAAAATCTGTCGTAGTGCGTTAACAATTCTATATTCTTCAGCTTTGCAACGAGAACTCTGAAAGACATACTTGTGGACTGGGAAGGGCATGGTCATAATTTACCTGCTGGTGATATTCTGTCTGACCAGCAATATACTACAAGATAAATGCAACCAAGATACATTATCAACATGATCATTGAAGTGAGCCATGACATTTGAAGAAGAAATCGAGAATGAACACAGTGAATAATTTTGGCTAAATTCTAATGTAAGACAGAAAGGCTACAGCTCCTGGCAACCAAGGGCACAGCAGTTGGAAGCAGGAAGTGTTAAGTGACATTTAATGACCTTTCAACAGACATTTTGTCATGACTAATTCAGTACTTAACTAGCACTACTGTCACATGTGACAAGATGAATTTCAAAATACTGTTTGATAAAATAAACTTCAGTTTAGGAAGCAGCCATATTACATTATATTATACAAAAACTGCATCTAGATTTAAGGTACATTTTGATATAACTGAAACTGTGGACAAAGATAGCAAACATCATTAAAAATATTTGGCATGACTCTTAACTGACAGAAATTTAGCACTGATTGTATTAGTAAGAATGCATATGTGGCACTGATATGTGGGAGGGTGAAATGTTGGTACCTTTCACAGAGGACTGCTGTAAATGGATATTTTTCTATAAATCCAAATAAGAAAGAATAGAAACCAAACAGCTGAGCCCTCTATGTGTGAACCCCTAAATGAGTTCTCTGCTAGATACACTGTCATAAATTTTAGCCATAAATTTGATGATTACTGGTCCAGTGCAATGCCTGGCAAAGTGCCTGATATGCATGCCATCTCAGTTGGATTATTAAAATAACACTGTGATATAATGTTTCCCCTAGAGGACAGGAAACTGTGACAAACACATAAATGACATAGGAAAGATAAACTTATTTGTCAGTTGTCACACTTCACCAGAATACTATGCTGAGTAATAAATAGGAAGGAGAGAACACCGAATTGTAAACAAGAGTAGTGAGGCAGTAAAGCTATCAACAATAAATATAAAAACTCTGTGCACATATAAAGATAAATGGATGTGACAAATTAACAAAAAAATATATTAAAAATTTGTTTTGCATGTAGTTGGAAAGGAGCACATACATTAGATAAAACGAGTATGAAAGACTGAAAGTAAAGCCATACCTCAGATGCAAGTACAGCACTAGAGAGAGGTGGATGATTACGTACAGGTAATGGCTGCAGACAACAACTCATAATACGAGGTATTGGATGCGAATTGTACACAGTACGTAAACGTATCACAGAAAGTTTCTTATGACTAGAGTTTGGCAACAACAAAACTCATACAAAACTCCTAAGAATAATTAGAAGCCAGTTGGGTAGGACAAGGAGGCAGTTGCTATAGTTAGAGATAGCAGGATTAAGGCCATATCAGATGTGCTGACACATAAAACACTGGATTCAGTCTACTGTTTCTAAGTTTAGTAGCAAGTATAAACGTGGAAATGAAGCTGGGAAGTAGAATGAAATGTCACATGTTACCTACTGACCAACAAACTCTGACCAATTGATAAAGATTACCAAATTCTGGCCAGTGACTGTCTCCTTGTCTTCATACCACTGGTCTCCATTAGTTTGTAGAAGAGTTGCAACCTGTCACAGGTGAGTATGATGGGGTTCCTTTATGTCACATATGCTGGGCCTCCTACAATTTTTCCAGACTACATCCAAGCATTGTTCAAGATTTCCACACCCTGAGTTTTCTAAGCGAGACCTTCTTGAGTCGTGACACAGTAGTCCTGAGGTCTACATCTCTTGTCTCATCATCACTAAGAGTTTCACCTTCTGAATGCACTTCTCGGGTTTGCTGTGGCACTGATGCCCTGGCTACTCTACCCCTATCAGTCAATGCAATCATTCTTCCACTACCTAGTCGCAACCCCTCACCTCCTGTGGGAAATTTTAGCTTAGTGCTACGAGCTGTAGTGGGATCACTTAATGCTTCTTGTACTGGAACCTTTTCCTTGTTACCTCCACCCATACCTGCTCGATGTGCAACAGAAAGACCTTTACTAAGCCTTTCCAGAGTTGCTGTACGCAAATTTACTGCCACACGATAACGTCTTCCAGATGGTGGTGTTACCTGGTCACGTTCCCTCAGTATGAACCGGCCCAAAGTTGGCCAGTGTGCCTGGGTACGATACACATTCTCATCATCCCCTAATACTCGTTGCTGACGAGTGGCACTCCCACCACTTACTCCACCCAACTCAAGTTCTTCCACCAGTACAAATCGCGCAGGGTCTTCCATGCGCCTTGCCTTCACTAGTGCCTGTGCCAGTACGTCCTGCGCACATGAACTCAATGGCACCTTGAGAATGGCATATGGGATCTCAGGTGAGACATTATACACACAGACTAAGAAAGTGTCAGCCTCCTCCCAAGTACGCAGTTGCTGCTGTTCTTGATGCAAGCTGTCAGAAGTTGCTCCAGATCCAGCAGCATCACCCCCCATACAGGAAGGCATGGAACGACGTTCTCGCCCTGCAGTGCTACGGATAGATGACAACCATGCTCTGCTACTTGGATCATCCCCCATCCTCTTAAGCAGAAAGCGACCTTCACCTTGCCATTGTGCCTGTGCCTGCAGTGGCCTCTCCTGTGGGTCTAGCACTCTTTGCGTTGCAGGTACATCTCTATCTTTCTTTTCCCAGCTTCGTGCCACTTCCTCCACTAGAATATAGTCATGCACTCTCTCTGCACCAAGGCCAGCCTTCTGCAATGCTTGCAAGATCACTTCCTGAGTGGTGCTCTCTTGAGTAATCTTCAGAATTGTGTAGGGTTCATCAGGCACAACACCATGTACCATCAAGAAGAACATTCTCCTCTTGAGTGGCACTGCACCAGTGCCAGAATGGTGATCCTTTTTAATGGCTACTGCTTCTGGAATACTGTCCCTTCCATGCTTGGAGGCTCCACACACACTGCCCCTAGCACCCATGTGTATTGCATCACCATTCTCCACTGAGCTCCCATTGTAGTCCAGACTTTCCTCCTCAGCTCGAGAGTATACAAAAAGTGTGGAGAGTTGTAGTGGCTGGTTCTGTGGGGAGCGAAGTCTCACATGGCGATATCCTGGACGCAGGCACTTGAGTGGTAACACACGCTGTGCTATCAAATGGTTTGTTCCTGCATCTAACACACTGAAACGAAGAAATGCTAGGTCACGAAACATCACCTGAAAAAAGAAAGTATCATTCCAGATAGGGTTCAGTGCATTCCGCTGTATCACTTTAGTTTTCTGCTTGTTGCAGTCCACTGGAATCCCTACTACTTCCACCTCTACATAAGTGCTTGCCGTCAAGTTATTCTGACACACATACTGTCCTGACAACACGTTTAGAATTAGATGTGATGAATGTAGACCATCAAATTCTTTGTCCCATGGATTGAAGCGCCGGTACATCATGTGCCCACGATCCCACATCACTGAGGGTTTCAACACATATCCACAGCGACCATTCTGTTCGAACATGGCAGCATTCAGGTGCAAGGCTGCATCTTCAGTTTGATAGTTTAGTGCAACCATCTGAATACCAAAGGCCCAAAAGATTACTGGATTGAAGTTGGATGAATCTATCCTCATGCCAGCAGGATACGTTCGCATCAACTGTGTCTCTGTATGAGCTACCAGTGCATGAGGTTGTTTCCTACAAAGCTTCTTTGCAGTATTCTCATTCAGGGAGGAACACTGGTAGCATGGATGATGCATGTTAGTACGTTGCTTTGCATAGGAATGTTGCTGTTCAGAAGTTGTGGATCCTGTGGCAATGCTGCTACCCATGCCAGAAGTTGTGGAAAGTGACACCGAACCCCCACTGGAAGCCTGTGTGGCAGCAGATGTTGGTGTTGCTGGAGTGCTTGTGATGACCGTAGGTGGTGCTATGGACACTGCACCTACGCTGCTCTTCTTCATAATGACTGCAGTAGGAACTGGAACACTTGTTCGCTTGCACTTCACTGAGCTGTTAGGGCTAATAGTGTTAAGCCCACGAAATTTAATTGCCTGGAAGGAAAATAGGAACTGAATTTTAAAGAATGTAATTTGCTACAGTAGTTTACAGGGAAATATGTGGGACAGTTTACAAGGAGGATTTGAAGATAACATGGTCATGTGACAGAATGACACTAGAAGAAATGCCAGGATTTATGTCAGAGTTTATTCTCTGTTGTACCTTGTAAGACCCAATTAAACTGAATATAAAGTAACAAAATTCAATAGCTTCATGCGAATTCACTCATTTAGTTACTCCATAAAGCACAGACCTTCTTGAGAAGCTACAAGCTGCTCAGCTAGTCAAGAAATTCCCTGCATTTTATGGAAACTTTAAGTTCATTACTATACTCACAGTAGCTTGACACTGGTACCTATTACACTGAATGTCAAGCAACCCCCCCCCAAGTCCTATTTCTTTAGAATCCATTAAATTTTAATTCAAGGATAACTGAAAAGGGGTTGTATTCCAGATACAGGGTAGGAATGGCCGCTAACAGCAGCACCTTATACAAATGTTACACAGTGCCACAGACTTGGATGCATATTTTGAAATAATCTGGGAACCAAAATTGGACATGAAATTTGGATGGAATTGCATAATTTCTGAAGGTTAGGTTTACTGAAAACATAATAAAGGAATGAGAAAATATAAGCTGGATGTTGTAGAAGTGTGGGTGTGCAACAAGGACAAGGGCATACACTCCATTGCAGGTACTGTACATTTTCCATGGAAATGGGAATCATCAATTAGCGACAGGATTTTATGTACATAAGGGTATCACAATGGCAGCCAACAGGGTACACTTTGTTAGTACAGCATATTCCTTGAATCTGGTATATGAGTAAAGTTGTCCTAAGACCACAAGTTCGGCTGTCCATAATTTCTAATTCTGTGATTCTGTGATTTTATCTGACATTATCTAGTGAAATAGTTGTCATGTGACTACATTATTTTTTCAGTCAAATTATACAATTTTTCATCTGAACTCACAAGTTCCACACTCTAATAAATGGTACAAACACAAGCTACAAGTGCACCACTCATTCCACACAACACACAGTTTTTTGCAAACTTTGCAGTCTTGAAATTTCTCAGAATTCTGTTCCTTACAGCTTAAGTAGGCTTCTTTTAGTTACAAGGTGTGACAAAATATTTTCTGGACTGAATTTATTTCTCCATAACAACAACAATTACCTTCTAACCTATGTAGTCCACTTCAAAGTAGTCTCCTTGGTATTTTATGCAGTGATCATAACTATATTTGGTGAGCAAGAAGCATATGGCATGACAGTAATTTTGTTCTTAGCCAGAAATGCATGCACAGAAAAGGCAGACTTGAGCAGGTGTGTGTGGTCAAGTTGGAGAAGCCAATCCCCTTCTTCTGTTACATGCAACCCCATTGATCTCACTTTGGCATGAATTCTAAACACCAATGCAGTGTGTTAAATTCTGTTTTTCTTCTTCACAGCTCCTTTACCTTTCTTGATCTCTTCCTTCACATACCATACTTGCCACTAATTCTGGCGAAAAATGGTTATCATTCTATTGATTGTTGAGTCTTATTCTAAGAAGAAAAATATGCATCTGCTCCTTCTTGAACTGTCTAAATCTTACTTTTCCCTTACATTACATCCAGAGCTTCAAGAGATATCTGCTACATTTCCTAAATATTTCAGAAAATCTGTAAAGTTTTCCTACATTTATGACAGCTTATTTCTCCTTATTGAATACCAGAAACCTTCTTCATTGTTCACATCATTACAAGGAACAGTTTTTTATAAAGTGGGAGGGGGGTATTTTCACTGTGAGTGGCATTCAAGGGATTACAACAGTTCTTAAAACATTCAGGTCTTTTACACTTAGAGCACTTGCAAATATCTTAAACCTAGCAGATATAGAAACCCATTTTGCATTTCAAAAAGTCACTACACAATTTACCAGACAAAGAATGCAACTTCAATGCATGAATTGAAATGCTTTGCAGCATCATACAAATAACAAGAAAACAATCTTCTCAGCAGTTTCACGTCCCAACATAATATATTCCGAAGTATTAACCTTTAAGAACCGTGCGTCCTATATATAGGACGGGCGTACCGCTACCCTCCAGATGTTGCATCTTATATATTTTTTTTTTCAACAAATATAAGTGCTGAAAATTTTAAACATGCTGCACACTCTCCATTTTTTCCTTCAAAATGCTGTTTATTTCATAATGCTACCTTTTTTGGTTCCTGTATTATTCACATTTTACATACAGGATGTGCTAAAATTTAAATGTAAAACTCCGGTGCCAAAAGGTTAAATTTATCACAAAGCATTAGAGAACAAACTTGCAAAAATGTAGTGATACATTTTCCACATATTATGGTCAAGGTCAAGGACCTAAAATATTACATGTGCAGACCAAATGAAAAGGCCCAAATAATGGCTTTCAGTTGGTAGTAAATGAGCTCTCTGTTTCAATAAGGATGTAAGGATCAGAACCACGTGCATTCTAGTGTATCAGACCAAGGAAAAAATTAAATTTCAAAATGATGTAACTACACAAATGTGGATTTCAGAAACTTAACCATCCATCCTGAAGTGTACGTTTAGCCACAAGACACTATTTTCTGAAGACAAGAAAGACATGAAAGCAGGTTACCCAATGATAACCTGACACATTCTGTTGGTGCTTGATTTGAAGCCCAGTAGTAAACAAGTGTTGAACATTCCGCCTCACGTGGACATACATCACCATGTCCGAGAGTTCCTTAACAATCTTGACTACTCTGTTTTGCCTTACCTGGACATACATCACTATGACAGAGTTAAAAAAATCTATATATTCTGTTCTGCCTCACCTGCACATATATTGCCAAGTCAGAGTTCCTTAGCAATCTTGGCTACTCTGTTTTGCCATACCTCAACATATATGACAATGCCAAACACTTCCTTAGCAATCTAGCTACTCTCTTTTGCCTCACCTGCACATATATCACCATGTCAGAGAGTTCCTTAGCAATCTGGCTACTCTGTTTCTTGGGTTTCTGTGGTTGAGAATCTTCTACATCTGCCCAGTCTACATCTGCTGTGTGACCCTTATAGAATTGTCCACGTGGTAGCTGACCAATCATTCCCATGCTGGCCCTCTCTGATCGGATCATGCTGTCATGGCTCGACATGGAATCTGTTCGAGGTGGCCCCACTGATGTAGACTTGATGAGGTTTTTGTCTTCTGTTGTGTATATGCCCATGCTCAACACTTTATCTGTAAGACAGACAGAATTACACTGTTTAAAATACATCTCTTATGATCTTGCTTTTCATTTACACAAGAGCTTGGGAACTTCAGAGAGATTTCACTACTACCAGTTCTGGGGAAAATATATTCAGGAATGAAAGCTTATAGATTAAGAGATTGGTTAATACATCATAAAAAACTGACCTTGTTCCAGACAGGATTTCCTATAGGAAGAAGAACAGTAGATAATATTTCTATAATTAAAACATGTGTTTATAAATATCTGCAAGCAAAGACAGGCAGATTATAGGTGTTTTGTTAATTTTGAGAAAGCATTTGATGCCAATAACAGAGAAGCTTCATGGTTTAAAATGATAAAAACATTGTGTGAAGTATAGAGGAAACCGAATATCTAGTGTGCAATCCAAACAAAAGGGGTTTGTCAAGGTTGTGGTTTGAATATCTATTTATTTAATACTTTTACAACTGACAGAATATTTTGATACAGACGACACATATTTCCCAGTGACAAACGTCTCAAGAATTCCATAATTTTTTTTTTTTTTTTTTAATATTCATGGATCCGTGCATCGTAGTGTGACTCAGTAGAAATAACCAACAAGATGCAACCTTGTAACAGAAGAGCCTTCAATGAACGGTGGAATAATAAATTCTGTTACAAGGTTGCATCTTGTTGGTTATTTCTACTGAGTCCATGATTATTATTTGCAGATGAATTTGCTATGACATCTTTCACAAGTTACAGGTTACAAAAAGAAAACTGAACTAATAGATCAGTATTGTAAAAAATTGAATTTGAAATGTAATTTGAGCAAATCTAAAATAATGGTATTTAATAAGGAAGAGAAATTAACCCTTATCCTGCTAACATGGAGAATATGGTGAGCTCCTAACAATGCCAGCAAATGGCAGATGGTATTTAACTTGGCATTTACAGGGTTAAAGGCAACTGAAAGCTGGAGAATGAATGGGCAGTACAGTGAGGAAGTCAATAACTTTAATTGTCTAGGAGTGACAATGGAAAGCACAGGAGGGTGGAATAAACTAAAAACGTGGAATAAAACTAAACAATATCAAGCTCTTACAGCTATAGACAAATGTACATCAGTAACCCCCAGTATAAAGGTACAGATATTAGAGAATATGTATGAAATGGTATGTGAATCAAAGACTATGTATGGTATTGACTGAATGAGGCTTGGAAAGAAACAGATAAGATTCACAGCACATTTGGCAAGAAATTAATGGATATATTGAGCTATGCAGCCCATGGATTTGCTGACATTTCCATGTCAGAGTAGGAGAGGAAAGGTCATAGGATGGATTGTAAAATACTGGTATTATATTATGTGTCTGGATATAGGGGAGCTGTACAACAATGTTACAAATGGCAGAAGAATGTGAGAAGTTGAACTATGGGGTTGAAAGAAGAACTGTATAATATTGGATTAGCATTTGCGTGAACACAGCAACAAGAGTGTAACTTGAGAGAAATAAGAGAGATAGTGAAGGAAAGATGTAATGATATTGAGAGACAAAATATTTTGTACAATTGTCAGAGAAAAGCTCATTAACTCTGTACCGAGAAATGAACTTCTCTTGGGGTAAAAGAATGTATACAAAATGGTGTTCAAGGAAAGAAAGAAGTGGAACAGTGTGGTTAGTAGCAGGGGTGTGGCAACCGACAGGAGTAAGAAGAAACACGGATAAAGCAAGTTGCCCATTATGTCTAGGTGAAGAGGATGTTACACACATTTATTGGATTGTGGGTAACTAGATTCTGTAATAAATAGTTACAATTATATTGAATTATATATATAATTCATAGTCATAGAAATAACTTGGCAAGTGCAAAGTGCTGCAAATACCTCTCCATTATCTTTTCTACTTAAGGACAGGTATTTGTGACTACTGAGTTGAAAAGGGGCAAATAAAAAAAAATAGAAATATTTTCAAAATGTTTATTTGGGTGGTGTATAGACAGAAAGAAATGAAACAAACCATTCTTCCCCCTCTTTTTTTAACCTGACCCCTTCATAAATAACAGTTCCCATTACCCATGGGCGATTGTGTCCCCTTTTTCCCCCTCCGCAGAGTTATTAGTCAAGTTATGCCTATGTTGATAGCAATGCTATCAAATTTTTAAACTGTATCATACCCTCTAGGTTCTCATCATCATCGTCATCATCATCGTCATCGTCATCACTGAAGTCATCATTTGCAGAACCACCACTTGTGTTTGATATGATGGAGCTTGCCCTTCCTGAAGGTGTATGCTTGCTGCTGGTGCTACCGGGACCACGGATGGTGCTATGTGAACTGCTCCCATGTCTCATAGATGCTGCAGCAGCTGCAGGTCCAGCGGGTATTTCAGCTGTCAGCTTCTTGTTCTTGATGAGAATACGATACCGAAGTTGGAAAGGGGAAGGCAGCTGAACCTCATCGCTGTAGTCAGCCTCAAACAGGAACTTGGTCACAAGTTTTTCACCAAACACAGACTACAAAGAACACAACAAATAAGTTAACCCAGTAGAAATACCAACAAGATGCAGCTTTGTAATAGAATTTATTATTCCAAAGTTTATTGAAGGCTCAACATGTTTCGAGCGGCACACCGCTCATCATCAGGAGCTACAAACTGTATGTGCACCCCCTGGTTTATATACTGCAATAAGGTAAAAGATTTTGTATATATCATACATAGTCCATATTATAATATTACAATAGTATTCCTTATATAACTAGCTTAGATTAAAATGTATGGTTAAAATTGTTACAGAGTCTAGTTCCTGATACAGGAAATGCAATGTGTTTCATTAAAACTGTCTAGACTCTGTAACGATTTTAACCTGGTAGGCTTTAAAAGGCTAAACTTTCCAACTGGAGTGTATTCAAAAATTAATATCTAGAACAACTGACAAAGTTGCTCTGATAGAGAATTCTGCAGATGGCTTGAAAACCAAATACTTTTTTTTTTGGTGGAAATTCATTAATACACTTCTCTGGTGGCATTTTTATAAAACAGCAAACTGCAAGAAAGTAAGTTTTTTTTTTTACTTCGAATGAGGGAATAATGGAAGCTGCATTAAGGAAAATTTATACTTAACTTCTGTTATTAATTACTTGTGAGAATATTAAAATATATTACATCCACCACCCCATTTCATAAGATGCATGAAAACTTGAATGTCAGGTCACTTGTAAATGTAAAATACAATCAAAATAGAAAGTTTTATTAGTCCTTTAAACACACTGTATTTCAAGTGTCCATTTTATGGAGGAAATGAATAACTGTAAAAGACTACAGGATAACTCATTAGTTCGCACATGCCTGCTTCTGTGCAGTATGGCAGGCAGCCATAGAGGTAATGGTAAAACCTTAGTCATCTATCATACTTATAAGACAAACTCTCCATGAACATAACTTCAAATGGAATTAAATTCTAAAGTATTTTGCTTCTATTATCCTATCTAATTATCTCAATGAATCACAATTCAATATATCAAAAAATTTTGTCATTTTATAGCACACCTCTTCATGTACACAATAACTCAATAAGGCAGCATATTTCTTGGGAAGGTTGCTCAAATAACAGAAACAGTCCCATAATTTTATAAACCAAAAGTTTCGTATTAGTAAAGTTCAAGCCACATATATCTGCTTGTCATAGGCAGGCGGTAAAGTTTCTGTGCAAAGCAGGAAGAGTGAAGAAAGAAGCTACCATCACTCATACAAACATATCAGCACAATAATCACCTGAGACAAACATCACTGAAAGCAAGGAGTACTGGAGGATCAGGTACTGGTGCATGAAGTTTATTATTAGGATTTGAGGAAGAATTATCAGAGATGGCAGAAGGCATGATGACAGAATACAAAAGGGAGGAAAAATGAGACAAAGAATACATTCTGCAATTAACATAATTATATAAATATTTACCTGGAAAATATGAGCCATTCGAGCCTGTTGCTGCAGAGAACAGTGATTCTCAATGGACAGAATCACTGGATAAGGAGATGTTACAAATGCACTGCGGTTGATAGCTTCTACAACAGATCGAAATGGAATCTTGGTGGTGAATGTGTGTCCATGATAGATGAGAGGAGATCCATCATCCCCATCCCAACAGTCCAGTTCCACACAGCGGCACCCAGTAAGAAGCACCTAATGACATGTTATACATGTAAAGATCTACATTGTTTTTGTACTGTAAGTCCATTTCTGTAACATTCTGAAGATAATAAATTAATGCAGTAACCTTACTCTGACAATTAGACTTAACTAAACTCAACCTATACTTATACTTAATTTAATCATAACTCTTAATTACCAATATAGTTGACCTAGGATACTACTTTTAAGACAACT
>Ga0268261_10002512_pt1 | contig 13165 bp, 9 predicted proteins | sample TergutNc150P1_FD_190353 | JGI IMG/M metagenome (GOLD analysis project Ga0268261, IMG submission 190353) | Nasutitermes corniger P1 segment gut microbial community from laboratory colony in Florida, USA - Nc150 P1 (SPAdes) (version 2) | ecosystem: Host-associated > Arthropoda: Insects > Digestive... | reverse complement strand
TGTTAAAATGCTACCCAAATATTTAAAAGATTCCACATTCTCCAGTTGTTTTTGGTCTATGATAATTTTTACTGGCAATGGTTGTCTTGAAATTCTCATTACTTTTGTTTTTTCCACATTCAATTCAAATATACAAATATGGCAAAAAATGTTTTTGTTGCAATTTGAACTGTGTTTATTGTCTAAGTAAACAGAATGAGTTTCAGTTGTTGCTGTAACAGTGCTGGTGTGACACGTGTAACTGAAATATATTTAGTACTGCCTTCCATCTCCTGCCCCTATATTGGTCCAATGTTCGTCTGACACAGATCCCTGCACGTGTTCAGCACTTCATTTCTATAAATTTGAACAAGTTGTGCTTTTTTCATGCACTGTGATGTCAATCAGATTGTGCTTACTTAATGTGTTCTTGTGTTCTGTTTGTGCAGCATGATGGGAGAAGTGATACACAAACAGCCGTAAGTTGAACCTGTTACTATTTGTTTGCATGTGGCATGTGCATTTCTGTTTAAGTGTCTTCAGGCTCCCTCTTCACAGCCACTGTAATGTGTGGTGCTGTAGTAAATCTGAGAGCAGTGAATGCAGCTGTGATAATAGCAGAAGTCTGTTAGGATATCTGGACCTGACAGAGGAAGGAACAGGATAATGGAGAACATTAGTGAGAAGGCTTCACCTTATGTAGTCAGGGGTGATACAATGCAGTAGATGGGATGCATGTGGGTCTCCAACCTGAGGCCCACCAGATTGTCACATTTTAAATTGTAAATATACCATAAAAATTACACAATAATTTAAGTGGTTAGGTATACCATTTACTGTTATTTTTCCGCATGTGGTCCACGAACCAGCCAACAGTAACAGATGTGGTCCTTTGCCATAAAAAGGTTGGAGGCCCATGATGTGGCACGTACATGAGAAATAATAAATCCATAAGTTGAATGGGGGAACTTAAACCTGGGAACCAGTTTTGGAAACCTACACACAAATAAGAGGTCAGTACAGGGAAACTAAATCAAACTGGTTTAGAAACCATTCCTTTCATGAACATGGTTATACTTCGACTGCCTCAATGGCTACAGAGCAGGACATATTACTAAGCATGAACCTTTATTAACAGATGTAAATGGATTGTAACTGTAGAGATGACAGTTGGCTCAGGTCATGTTGCTTCAACTGTGGCAGCAACTGTGCCATTCCTACTGTGAGTCACAGTAGAGACAGAGTGACTGTGCAGCTCTTACTGAGTCACAGTAAAGACAGACCAACAGTGCAGGTCTTGCTCTGAGTCACAATAAAAACAGACCAATTATGCAGCTCTTACTGTGAGTCACAGTAAAGACAGACCAGCTGTGTAACTCTTACTGTGAGTCACAAAGACCTATTGTGCAGCTCTTACTGAGTCACACTAAAGAGACTCAACTATGCAGATCTTGGTGTGAGTCACAATAAAGACAGATTGCAACTCTGTGAGTCACTCAAGACAGTCGAACTGTGCAGCTCTTACTGTGAGTCACACTAGACAGACCAACCATGCAACTTATGCTGCGAGTCACGCTAGACAGACCATTGCAACTTACTGTGAATCACACTACAGACAGACCAACCATGCAACTTATGCTCTGAGTCACGCTAGACAGATCATTGAACTTACTGTGAGTCACACTACTCAGATTTCAACACCCACATTTTCAAAGCAAGAATTATGAAACAAAATTGAATGCAAGGAACAGAAGGAGTGCTGCTGCCATGTAACACTAGCTTTGCCCTTGCATGTTTACTGTGCAGTTCCTTGTCTGTACAATAGGGTATGTCAAACAGAGTATCAAACAAATGCTGTCCTTGTACAACATCTGTCCCCATAATCAACACTTTCCCTGAAATGTGATATGGTGTAGGTCCTGCAGGGTAGCTGTGTCTATGGCACCTAGTTCCTAAGCCTCAGTGCCTTTAAATACTGGGCGTTTCATAATGTACTCCGGGATTACAAAAATTTATTATAGGAAAACCGTAGGACACATATTTACAAAACCTGTACAGATAGGAGCAACTCAAAATTTTTTTTCCCAGTAAGTTGTTTTTCATTGTAGTTCACATTTCTGCCGCTAGGCGATGCGAGTGTATGTACTGAGAAAATGGCCGCTCCGGGGAGAAGTCGTTTTGTGTGTTGGAATATCACACGAGTAAGTCTGTGGTTACTGTGCAACGTGCATTTTGCGCAAAGTACGCAAAGGACCTGCCTACAAACAAGACCATTCATGCGTGGTATAAACAGTTTACTGAAACTGGGTGTCTGTGCAAGCAGAAATCAAGTGGTCGCCCATTAACCGCTGAATATCGTATCGATGTGTGCTGTGTCACCCGTGGTGCACACATCGAACATCTCTAGTTGTCAAAAAAAATTTTTTCACTTTTCCTGTGGCTGTGAACAATTCCATTAAGGTAGGTCCTTTGGTTTTCTTGTTATAAATGTTTGTAATCATAGAGAACATTATGAAATGCCCTGTATTATTATTGTGCGGCGTGTCACTTATCTGTTCCTGGAATTCAGGTTTACTCACAAATAGTGTCAGCAGTTTAAAAGAAAATTTCTGAGTTCATATAATTCAGATGACATAACGCTCACACTGCTGAGCCACTGCACAGGCACAGTAGTGGTTTCCAACTGGCTGTAAAATCTCTTAGCAAAATACAAGTAAGTATTACAATGCTCCAATGTTTGCTGCTGCACCCAGTCAGTGTAATTTCGAGTTAGTAGATTTGGGTTGTCTCCCTTGCGAAATATTTACAGCCTGCCTCTTCAAACTCCCCCCTCAACATATTGCAACTAAATTGAGCAGGTGAGTGAGTTTGCAAGGGTTTATGACCCTGTATTGTTCTGAACCCAGCTCTGCAAATGCTCCTTCAGTAGTGACCCTCGTAGAGACGTAACTGAAGACCCAAGCAGAATAACCAGGATATTCTAGGATCCTCAGTGCCTTTGGTCTGACACACTGTTTGATGTCAATAAATATATTACATTGTTCACTTGTCAGTAGCAGTTAGACGACAGAGGAGAGTTATTTAAATTCAAGCAATGAAATAGTAGTTTGATACACATTTTATAAATGTGTTTCTTCATATATAAAACAATTCTAAAATTTAATTACTGAAAAATATAATTCCTAAATTTCTTCATGTACCACCAGGTGACCATCGGCAAAACACCATTTGAAAAGCACTGCTCTTGTGTAGTAGTAATAGATAATGCAGTAAGCACTGCCCAGATAGGTGGGGAGGAGTCCCTTTCACTTGCAGTAGGGGTGGAGATGATGAGCCTCTTTGTCTGTGCAGGCCAACGATGTTCAGCCTGCTGCACGGCTTCCAAACATGCCTACACATCATTCAGGTTGTACTTAGCTACTTCCTCATGCTCATCTTCATGACCTACAATGTATGGCTGTGTCTTGCTGTTGTTGTTGGTGCTGCTGTTGGGTACTTCCTCTTTGGATGGAAGAAGTCTTTCATTGTCGATGTGACGGAGCACTGTCACTGAGAAGGTGATTCCATAGTTCAGGTCTTCGTATCGGGGATTATAATATTTCAACTGATTTCCTAACAGACCAAGAGATCAGCATTCTGCTACCCTGAGCCACATAGCAGGAGGCCTGCATCAGCTGTTTTAGTTTTAAGATTTTGTGCAAGAGGGCATGACTCATCACAGCTTCCATTGATACCACACTACTTTTGTTAATGTGCCTTGCTATTGTTTCATTTTAAAAAATGTTTTTATTTTGTAATGCATGCTGAAAAGTTGTGATCACCTTTGTGTGACAGAACAGCAAGAGAAGACAAAAGACTGCGGCCATTTTAGTATTGATCTCTAATGCTGGACCAAACATGTAGTAAAACTGGTAATAATCCTCAAATGCTGTACAAAGGTGAGACTGTTATATACTGAATTAAAAAACAGATGCATGTCTTGTCACCCCCATTTATGATTTTTTCCCAAAATAACTTCTTACACTGTTTCCAGATACCCATTTAACCTGGTCCATCAAAGCGTTTCAGTGTTTTACATCTTTCCATTCTGAAAGCAAAGTAACGTGGTGTAAGAACCTCCAGTAAAGTGACTAAAAACAAGTACAATATCAAACAACAACAACAAAACTGTTCCCATTCTACAACACACACAGCCATTACTTTACCAGGCCAACATCCAACTTTTCACTGGGTGGATCACATTATTTAAAGACAAAAGGTAAACAAAATGATGATCCTATGCAAACCATAAAAGTGGACATGGAGAACAGCGGTATAGCCACTCATTCTTAAACCTCAGCACTAGACGAGGTGAGGGGTCAGCTTTACGGGCTGACCTCTTTGCTTACAAGGAAAATGCCTCTGAAAACCATTGAACAAGAGGCTAGATTGGTTTCAGACCTACCTCCACACCCTGGAGTGGATAAAAATCTCCTGTCCCTGTCACAAATGGAACCACAGACATCTGTGCCACAGCCTAGTCACAGACATGAACTGAATGTCAAGCATTTAATTCCCCAGCAGTGAAGCTGAATCATGGCTCACTTGTGTACTTCACACTGACAACCTGTAAAGAGCGCTGGAAGGCTCTAGGGAGGATAATAGTAAAATGCATGTTTGGGAAATGGGTTAGAATACTGTGGTTTAGCTGAGGGTCTGTTGCCAGGTTGTAAAGTACCAGGGGACACACAATTAAGGATGAAATAAAATGACATGTTTCTGCTTAAACACCGTTCCATTATGAAGCCTAAGTACAAACACTGTTTTATTTAGTTTTTACATCTCAGAATCACGATCTGCAGCTATAAGGGGAACAGTTCCTTGTATTATGGGTTCACGTGTTGAAGCCATCATTTTGCTGCTGGTGAAATGAAGTTCAGAACCAAACTGTTCACCGTCTTGTTCACAGCAACATGCAAACTGCAGTTTTTGCTATGGGTAATTTACATATATCATACAGCTGGCACATACAGTCTAACTTCTGGGGGCAACAAGTTAAAGCACACACCGTTGCTTAATACACGCCCGTCCACACATCCAGTCAGGAGCGCACAACTGCTCTGTTTCAAACACAAATATTTCACTACCTTACAAACAGAATGCTTTAAATACTGACCCATTCTCCAACAACAAAAATAAATGGTGACACATGTCTGCCTGCTGCTAGCTTTGCACAGTGTGTCTAGGTCCCCACAAAAATGTACATGAAACCCACTTTAAAACAGAAGTACTTAAAGGAGTTTTCCTGGAATGCACTCACAAAATAATGTCTCTAATCTTCTCCCAACATGAAGAGTCAAAGCATCTGGCATGGTGGGCCTGCAATGTGTTTCACTGTTGAGCACATGTGGTTATTCTCACAGCAAAACAACCTCACCATCCACTCACAAAACAATATTGAGAGTATTCAAGTGTGAATAACATTTACACATCTTGTGCATCTCGCTGTATAACATTCCATCACACAACTCATTGCTATTATGTATTTTCATGCTTCTTTCCATTTTCTTACACAGATGACAAGACTGAGTAGTCTGCTTCATTTCTGCAATATTCTTTAATGTCAACTTCAGTGCTTCCTGCTTACACAAACTCCCTGCAGACTGGCATAAAGTTCGGTACATTGTGACCACAAAATTTAAACTCCTCTGCTGAACTGCAAGAACAGCATAATGCTGTCACCCATTGTGTGTACCCAGAGATAATTCAGACCAAACACATTTCCCCTCCCTCCCACTATATGCAGGAGAGACTTACCACTGACCCTTGCTGGCTGTTGCATTACAAGGACACTTGGCAACAGTGCCACACCACACACTAAGATCACATACACGCGCGTAGCACAGAAGTGACAATCCGTAAGTACTGGTTGTTCCACAGAACAAACACAGTACGATACAGAACACAGCTACAAACCATACCAAAAGAAAAGTATCACCAAAAAAGCAAAATAACAGTTTATTCAACAGGAAATGATCTCTCATATAAAACATGTGGACTGGAGACGAAACGTTGCTCAGTCAGTCTGGCAATCAAACGAGAAAGAACATAAAAAAGTCCTGTAAATCAGTACTTGTTACCACAACATACAAAACAAGATTTAACAATAAGCACATGATTATGCCACAATACAGGTGTGTGATGTTTGTAATTTGTTCACTGCATGGGCAGAGCATCAGCACATGAGCAACGGTGTGAATACAGAGCTAATCAAAATGAAACAGTAATACCCCAAACTTCTCTTCCTATCTTTATGGAGCAGAATGATGACAACAACCACACATGATCATGAGGAGATGAAGCTTCATGTAGTAATAAATTACAGTTTCTTGCTACTTATTTACAAAATTCTATCCATCAAGTTGACGAAGGAAATAACTGGAAACTACTAACACACAAGCCATCTCACCAGTCGAACATCAAGGTCACAAAACATAAATTAATATATACTTGGTAATCCAATTGAAAGACGTCATTCCTCTCAATGTACAAGTGTGTTCCATTCCGCACACAATTCACTCGATCGACGCACTCACACAAATGAAAACAATTGACAGAAGTATATTGCCACTAACTAGCTTTTAATATTTGACTTCATTATAACGATTCCTCAAAAGCAGCCATTAGGTCACTCTGCATGTTCATGTCAATTTGTCCAGCCATCTGGGGAAAAAAGGAAAAAAAAAAAGCAATTACGTTCAGTTCCACACAAGTTCCATGAACACGATGAAAGATGCGCCTGAACGCATTTACACTGCTACTCCAATTAGCAATCACATTTTCCTTATTTACATTTACAGCCAGAATGAATAACTAGTGAGATCATGTACTGTTCTAGTTACAAACAGGTGTAAGAAGCTGTTGGAAACATAAAAACAGCACTGACATATAAGCTGCGTAGTTGGCAGGTGCAGTATGCCCCATATCTGAGCTACATGACAATATTTGAAATGTCAGGGCTCATGACATTCAAGTGGAAAGGGTTAATGAAGAATTCCTGCTAACAAAGTAACCCTCTATCAGGGTAGTAAACCTCAAATTCAACCCTGACACGCAAGAAAGCGTATTCACTTACTGCCTCCCTCCGACGGCGTTCCTGCTCTCGAAGCCGCTGGCGCTCACGTTCAGCAGCTGACTTATCTGGAACCTGCTGGTTGAGGTTAATATTCTCTGGTGGTGGTGACACCTTTGCATCGTCCTGTTTCAACTGCTGCTGCTGCTGTTGTTGCTGTTGCTGTTGCTGCTCCTGCACAGCTTTTCTGCAAGCAAACACAACACTGAACACACTGTCTTCGAGATGCGATGCTGTGTTGCTGCCGGGTAAGTCGTTCCTGTTGTGAAGGATCATGGTCAAACTGTCTATGAAGAGTGGGCTCCTTCACCCTGAAGACACAGGGCCTACAATCTTTTGAAAAGGCTTGAACTGTTCAACCAACAGCACATCACACAGCAACACTACTGTAAGAATCTCATATCTCACAAACACCATGCTGTGCGGCTGCTATGCAATCTGACTGGTTGCCACAGTACATAGAATAACTGTGTCCTGCAAGTTACCTAGCTTTCTCAAGAGCCTCCTCCTCTTCTCGCTCTCTCCGTTTCTCATTTTCAAGGCGCAACCTCTCTCTCTCCTGCTGCTCCTTCTGCACACGGCGCAGTTCCTGCTGTTCAATCAGTGCACGTTGCTGCAAGTATGACAAATGCATTAGCCAAATGTTCCATGCAATCAGCAGGTGGCAGGCCCACTTGCAGAAACTCATGATGCTGTTTTCCACTGTCAAATGCCTGTGATCTGACACAGGTACCAAAATTTTTTATTAAGTTAAATCCCACCATCAGAAATTTCTGCAACAAACTGTTAGAATAAATGTCCCGTCAATACCCAACAGTGCAGGCTACACAAGTGAAGACATACCCGATTCATCTTCTCCTTTGCCTGCTTCTTGAAAGCCTGGAAGCTGTTGTCCATGGTAGACTTGAGAGAGGAGGTAGTGGGACCGGGCGTGTTCTGTGGAGATGACGCTTGGGCAAGAGAAGACCAGGAACTGGCATTCTTCACGTTCTGTTCCAGAACAGGTGACAGCTATAAAGTACAGCGCACCACACCCCCAAAGATGTCAATACACAATCACGCTACCATGTGTAGTTTGCACAGTAACAACACAAAGCCTCAGTACTGTTCTGAGTTGAAATTGTACTAGTTCTGGGAATATTCAGTGGAGAATGCATACATTCCTGTTTCACCTAGTGTACTTTTTGAGTTTACACAGGCAATTGCTAACATTATGTACCATTGGTAACATGAATTACTGATCACAGAGCATTAGTAGAATGGTGCTAACAGAGGAGATCCAGAAGTGCTCAGAGAAGGACATAATCCAGCGCCACTTTGTCCACCACAAATTCCACATGGACTGCCCAGGGACTGAGCCTAGGGCTCCATGGTCATAAGCATAAAGCTACCTGGCCAAGACAGGGCATGACCCCCTAGTACTGTACAGACTGTTACTGTTCAAAAGGACACATCTATCCTTTACAAGTTTCAGAAAGTGAAGTGTCCACTTGTGGCAAAGCAGAGCAGTCTGTCCTTGTGGCAATGAGAGGTGGGGATGCTGAGTTGCCACACCAAACTTGAATTAATACAAAGGCAGCATGTCTATTACACAATAACAGACTGACAGCCATGTGGAACACACCGAGTTTGGTGCAATGCTAATAGCATAAAAGTAGGAGGTAGTTTGGCAGGTCATAGCAGAGCAAATTCCAGGTAGATTCCTATATCTGTCACTGCATGTTCCGTTGCAACAGCTAATAACATGAATTTGACTGTCACTTGCTCTCAGTTCCTCTCAGTAGGAGATCAGCTTGTTACAAAGGGTCAACTTGGCAGTTTCCCATTTACAATTCACTGTTTGGACACGTTTCTGAGCTGCAGAAGTCAAAGGTGCCCTGCTTGGTAACTCATCACACAGCAGTGGCCAGTACAGCACCAGGAGACAGTTCGCCAGTTAACCTGACCAGCCAGATAAAAGTTGTGAAATTGCTCAATGACCATTCAGACAGCACAAGAATACAAGTGTGACCAGTCAATCAGTGTTCTGAATTTAGTTTGGAATTCTGCTGAAGCAGATATCACTAAAGAATAAAGCTGGTATGTGTTTGTTTATACATAAGGAGGAGGCAGGTGTGGTGTTTTTAAAATTATATATTCCATTACTGGTTAGTTAATGTGGAAATTTATATATGGTCAAACTAGAGTATGGTTTGTGTGTAATCATGCTGTCCAAATGTATCTGTGACCCAATGACACAACATGTCAACTGAGAATATGAACTGCCTGGTCAAGTAAACAAATGCATATACAGAAATATATTTCATTCCCAGACTCAGCACTGCAGAGCAGGCTGAAGCACCATTTGCTATGCAGGAATGGTGCTGCAAAATCTAGTGACAGTCTAGCAATAAAAATACTCCCTAGAAGGATTAACTGTAACTCTCTATTTATTGCTTATAATTGTTGACATGCCTACGAGAACATAAACTTGGCAAATCTGACATTCAGAGGACCATGCATCGTGATATATTCTTATAATGAAAGCCAACGAGATGCACTACTTCTCAGATTCATTTGATAAAGTACTCAACATGTTTTGGACAGGTCCACTGTCCATCATCAGGAGTATCTCAACACTGTATACATGCAATAGGTATTTGTCACGCTAGTTCTGTTGGCGTCTGCTAGCAGACGCCAACAGAACTAGCATGACAAATACCTATTGCGTGTATAGTGTTGAGATACTCCTGATGATGGACAGTGGACCTGTCTGAAACATGTAGAATACTTTATCAAATGAATCTGAGAAGTAGTGCATCTCGTTGGCTTTCATTATACAAATCAACTTGGCAATCTCAAGCCCTTTCAGTGATACAGGGTGTCATCACACAAAACCAACCAACTGCTCACCACTGATACAGACACCCTGCTGGTACTCACCGTAAGAGCAGCAACAGATAAATCATGATAAAGTGCGACAGACTGAGGGAAGTAACAAGGCCCTTCCTTAACCAAAGTTGAAGGAGGCACTGCACATCTAAACACGGTTCAGCAATGCCACTTAACGTACATTTCTGAATTGCTGTGTTATCTCTTGCAAAAATAATTAGCACAATGGTAAACGGGAACACAGTGCCATTCCATTTGGCAATTATAACAATAAATTTTGCAGCTGCACATTTGTTATGGCAACAACTCATAAAATTGCCAAAAAAAAATTCCCGGCATTTACGCTTCCGTATGTAAAAAATTTTAAACCTTGCATGTGAGCATTATAAATTTCATTAACAGGTTGGAACTGCTGTCAGCATGCAACAAAACTGAACAGAAGGCTGAGCTTATGTTGTTACTTGCAAAGTACTTCTACTTACATTAGTACAGCTTCATTTCCTACCTTAGGTCTTAACTACTTCCCTGCAACAGTACACTAAGTGCACCATATTGTGTGTTACGTGACAAACATTCAAGTCTTCTGCTGCCGGCACTTCAGGGTCAAGCATTCCAGACTCTTCTTCGACTAACTGACCCTGAAGATAAGGCACTATTTACCCAGCACTGTGTCACATCCCAGATGACTTGACTCTTCTCCAATATCACTGTGAGAACCTCACAGTTTGTGTTACAAGGCTGTGTGGAAGCACTGAATTACAGTTTGTATCACGCATTTCAACAATTACATTTACCACTAATAAAATAGTTAATACATAATTTTGCAGTCTCTTTTATGTTGTTCACTCATGATTATCCACCCTTTATGCCTCAGTCTTCCTTCAGGTTTCCCCACCAGTTTCTCTTCTCCCCTATACCTGCCACATGCCTCAATAATCTTATACTTTCTTTATCACCCAAACAGTGTCTGGTGAGGAGTAAAAATCATGAAGCTCCTCATTATGCAATTTTCTCAATTCTCCTGTTACTTCCTTCCCTCCTACTTCACGTATCTTCCTCATAATCCTACGCAGCATTATATTCTTCCCTTAAATGAGAGTGACCAAGTTTCACACCCTTACTAAACAGACAAAATTACAGTTCTGTGTGTTTTAGTCTTTATATTTCTAGACAGCACCAGAGAATACAGAAGACTGGAGCAAAGGATAGCCAGCATTCCTTGCATTTAATCTGCTCTTAATTTCATTTGTTACAGCTGATCCCAAATATGTAAACTCTGGCACATTTTCAAAGGTTTTATTTTATCTTGAAACTTGCTGTACAATTATACTGATGAGTCATGAACATGTACCTTTCTCAGTACCTCCTTCCAAGCCAATGTATTGGCTACTGACCATGCAAATAGAATGGTGACCTTAATGCAATGCACATGTAACAGTGTACAAAAGGAAGTGCTTCTCACAACAACAATTTCCCAAGCTCACAAAATCATGTGAAACATTTCTCATGTTTTGTCCACATAGAGTAGGCTTAAAACACAGATTATGACAGTCACCAGCGGGCAGTTTCAAACCCACACTGACTGGCTGCCTCCAACAAACTGACATGTCCTGATACCACAGCATATACTGCCAACTGCCTACAAAATAGGCTACTTGACCAACCTTGCTTTTGAAAGCTGATGCAAAGTTGGATGCTGATGTCTTGTTTGATTCTGGAGAAGTTTCCTTCTTAACTGGCATGGAGTTATTCAACAGCCCTGAAACAGTTAACACCAATACTGGAGAGCAGTCATAAACGGGACAGACTGTGTTCACTGGTGATCTGAATCAGGCTAATTGATCTGGACTGGATGAGACTGATTTGGAATGAACTACAATGATTTTTATTGGCTAAGATGGACTTAAGTTCTGAGGTGTGGCCGTTAAATAACTGGACTGCATGCAGTCCCAGATCTTGACAGTTGATCACTACAGTAAATATACACTAGTAACTGCCAAATCTTCTCCAGATGCATGCAACACTGTGCTCCATTATACTGATGTAGTCCCAATTCACCTTTTTTATAAACCACTTTCTACCTAGCAACAACCACACCTGATAAAATTAAGAACAAGAAAACATCACATTTTTCATGACACTGAAGAAAACCGTCAATAAAACCCTCAATTTGTTATGTGTGGCATGCGGAGAAGACGTCCGTTCATGAGTGCCGTGCTTGAACGGCATACAAAGTCTTTGGAAGAAAGACAGAATATGGAGTACAAGACACAACCTGGCCACCTGGGAATGATGAGAACTGATGAAAATGTGGAAACAGATTGTTGTTTGGACATCATAATGATAACAGTGGAGTGTAATACGGACAAAGGGCAAGAAAAATTTTAACAACAAATGGGAACACAAGAAAAAGTAGAACCTCAAATGCATATCAGAAGATAGCAAGAAAGCAAGTCAGTTTTGAATTTTGAATAAAACTGAATATGATGCAAATTTCTGGACACTTCGTTCATGTGCAAAGAAACTTGGCTTTTTTAGCACACCATGGAAACAAAGCATCAATTCCTGCATTACAGAAATCTTGCATCCTTAAGACGGTAGGAAACAAGGCCATCAACATCAAAAAAATTAAAACCACGATGCAAACCGTCCAGCTTGGTTGTACCACCAGCCCCAGTTACAACGGATCTTTTCTCATTCCCTGACTGTTTCCCTATGCCTTATCACACCAACTACTCCAGTTAGACTGGTTGGTGTCTCATGTATCAGAATTTCTGTCACATTGGACTTCTCCTACATTCCATAACACTCTTCTTACTTAGAAGCTGCCACTCACAGAGTTAATATCAGAATATCACAAGCTCAATGAACCTCAATGCAATGTTGCCAAAACTGGATTAAGAAACAGTGACAATAAAAACATGGCTAGCTGGATACTGAAGCAGAGTAAACTGCAATAGGAAAACACCGAAGCCTTAAGGCCTGGCAGCATAAAACCACAACATCCACCACTCAACATGCAACTTGTAGGCTGTCGTACATCGAACAGAACACAAAAAGGGGCTAGCCAACTGCTTGGTTTAATACATCGGTCAGAAAAATGACAAGATTTTACGTTTACTTCAATGTAATTTAATTAAGAATTTGTACCCTAAAAGGTTCAAACACAAAAACATTGTATCCCTTGTATCACCCCCCCCCCCC
>Ga0268261_10002511_pt1 | contig 13166 bp, 9 predicted proteins | sample TergutNc150P1_FD_190353 | JGI IMG/M metagenome (GOLD analysis project Ga0268261, IMG submission 190353) | Nasutitermes corniger P1 segment gut microbial community from laboratory colony in Florida, USA - Nc150 P1 (SPAdes) (version 2) | ecosystem: Host-associated > Arthropoda: Insects > Digestive... | reverse complement strand
CTCTGGCCATTATCTCCGTAACCGTTCAACTTTGGATATAGGTGTTCTGGGTTATATCGGTATATTTTAACATAAGGAACACTCTCCCGAAGTTTTGTCCCTTCCTCCTGTTACACCCTGTATATATATATATATATATATATATATATATATATATATATATATATATATATATATATATATACACACACATATACATATACATTCCCATTTCATTGATCCATTGTCCACCAAATAGTGAACAGAATAAGAAACTGTTCAAAATTTGATATTTAGATGCAAATGTAGCATCCAGTGTCTAAAAACAAATACACAATACACAAACAATCAATAAAAAGCATATCAAGAAACAGTTAAAATATATGTTGTTAGGTAAGAACATGAGTATAGCAAAATTTAATTAGGTATATCATGAAAAAATAAATATATTAAGTATACTGATCAACAATACCATGTAAAAACAAATAAAATTCATCAGCAATTTATGCTTGCTAGAAGCTAGTAACATGAAAAATATAATTATAATTAAAATAGTTACATGTACCATAAATAAATTAAAGGCACATCAAACGCATTACAAAACATCATGTCAGGCAGATCAAAACTCATCAACACAGTAAAAAGCACTCCTCACAAGATAATCTCTCAATGCAGACTTAAACATTTTAATATCACTTTGAAATTTTAACTATATTAGAGGGCAGTTTATTAAATACTTTAATTGAAGAATAAATAACACCCTAACATACTTCTTGGTTCCATTTGAAATATTAACGTTATTCAAAATATGAAGTTACCACGGTGGTGCTGAAAATGATTCAGTCTTCTGAAAGCATCAGAAACTCCTTTAGTTCATGAATAACTGTTATGGTAAGCTACATTCCTACACACACTTATACATTCACAATAACATACAATTTTATATTATTACAAGGGTCACTCCCTAAGTCAGCAACTATTCTTTTGGCCAAAAATGTGGCAACAAAGGAAATGGAATACATACATTTGAAAGCATATGGCATATACTTGTGCATCTTACCATCAGATGGGAGTATGTATACACGAGTCAATGGTAAGAGGCAGGCAAACAACACGTCTTCTGAATCAGTTCCATTCTTTTATTGTCATCCAAAGTGAATATGAAACAAAAAGTACAAGACAAACTCTTTAACAGCCTTCAAAGTAGATTCTGAATATGTTGAAGGTTTTCTGACAATGGAAGGCAGTAAACAATCTCGGCATTATCTGACGTACTAATCTGGTCCACCTTGCACTGAACATTCCAGAAGAACATCACCAACACAAGGATGTTGACAAATAAAATGCATGTGCACTCCTGTACACGCACTGCCATGCGATGGTAACATTTAAAAATAAATGCCATATGTTTTGAAACATTTATACTCTATTTCCCACATTGCCATATTTTGTCCCCCTTCCCCCCAAAATAAAAGTTGCCAGGACTTACAGAATGATCCTCCTATATTATTTAAATAACACATACTAACCTTCTGTCGATGTGTGGGATGTAGTAAGTCCCTAAATGGACATTTTTTTGGTTCCTCAAACGCTAGCAAGGCCAAAGTTCGCTCCAGTTCATTCAAGACGGTCGGATCTGATTCCCCAGCTTCAGACAGTTGTTCTTGTGCAAAATGTAAAGCTTCCTCAATTTCCCCATTGCGAATTAACTCTATTAAATGTAACTGCTGTGAACATGAATGGGTAAAATTTTATATATAATGATTTATAATGTACGTTGGTTGAATTAGAGGAAATGCAAGAGTAGGTACAGACAAGCTACAGAGGAAATGCAAGAGTAGGTACAGACAAACTACAGGCACATGAACTATACAGGTTATTTGCATAGAAACATGTATCCGAAGTTGCGGAAAATGAATGTCTGTAAATAGTGTAACCAAGTAAAAACAATGCAAATGAAGGTTGCATAGGTCAGCATATTGTCCAATAAGGGGCTGACTACCACATTTTAAACTACAGCAATCTTCTTTTCCTGGCCATAAACCTGCTAAAATGGTAACTCTTGTAAAAGCCTTCTATTCTTTCACATTTTAAATTTTATTTTGAATTAAAGAAATATGATACACTAAGACTGTGAATGTACTTTATATTCCAGCTCTGGGGACAATACTAACTCTTTAAGCAATTTTCACTGGTCTCCATATAATTATCTTTCATAAAGATGGCAGAATATAAGGAATGCATGTACACCTCACCATTTGTTAACAAGCAGGCCTACCAATTTTCTGACATACCTTATCATAGAGAAGATTAATCGCCTTCTCTCAATAGTAAAATGTACTCACAGGCTTATGGCACTTACAGCCCACTTTCATATGTTACATGGCATATGCCTATAGACCCCAGTCACATCTGAACCAAATGAAATTTACGGCACTTGAGAACACCATCACGCCATTAGAAGTCACCCCACTGCTCTAACGTTCACTTCCATATCATTAATAATTTCAGCACTGTGGCCACACAAACTTCTTGTGCATGTATGACACTAGTGATGCTTAATGTAAAGACTCATGTTCTGTGCAGTAATAACTCAATAAAATATAGTTCTTGAGAAGTTAACAGTTGCTCAGTTGGTCAACATACTGGCTTTTACGGAACTCTGGTGTTTACTACCGTTCTCGCGACAGACTAGCATGCGATCTGAAACCACTTGAAACCAGTCCATACCCTTGCACTATAATTCCTTAAAATCCATTTTAATCTTATGGTCCAATTATGCCTAGGTATTCCAAGAGGTGTTTTTGCTTTAAATGTTATGATTACAAATTTGAATACATATCTCACTCCCCCCATGCATGTTTTTGTGTGATGCTAAATCTTTTGAGAAAGCAGAAAGAAATTTTTTAAAGACTGTAACAAGAACAAAGTGGCAGCATGAAATCTACAGCCAGTCATGAAGGCAGGTACATAAAATTTTTGATAAGTGTTTGACTTCATAAACATGACAACAAATTCCATTGGTAACATTTAATAAATACAACAGCACACACAGCAATGGTACAAAATTCTGAAGTTATGTCACACTCCATTAACAACTTAAATAAGAACTAATGGATATGATTCATAAGAAAGTATTATTAAAATGAAGGATTATTAATTTTGAACTCCTGCAAGCCTTACTCTAGAAATTAAAGGATGAAGACTAAAACAGGCAAACAGTCTTCCAGGACTTAATGATGATACAGAAAAATAATTACTTCAGTGGCTACATCAGTCAGCAGCATATACATAAAATAAATAAAACATCAACATTCAAATGCTGCACTACAAATAATTTATGGCAACATGTGAACAATAAGGTTTAATAGGAGTTGAGTGCATTACCTGTAAATGAAAGTAAAGATAACGATCATTGTCCAGCAATTCGGGATGAAGCTGATTGACCAAAGCAGTAGCTTCTTGGATGCGTCCACTCTGAATTGCATCTCTTATTCTGATCCTGTCATCTAAAGAATCGAGTTCCATGGATGGACTAATACCAGATTCCTGCTGAAACTTTTCTGCTGCTTCTTTGAAACCCTCTGTTTCATTAAAGAAAGTTCCATACAATTATGCAAGGTCACAGGTTTTGCATCCTGCGGCACAGATATTGTATGCCCCCTACTCAATGTGTTATGTTTTCATTATTCATAGTACCAATAGCCACATCTAAAAATGTGTATAACCTATAAACTATTTTACATCTGAGAAATATTGTAATTTATTAACTTTCATTTATGTTTATCAAGATACAATGTGTTCACTGTGTTCATTATGGCTGTACATGCAAATTAGTACACACGATCAATGAAGACACGGCAAAGCTTTTGTTGTATGTCACATACTGCAATATTTACAAAAAAAAAAGCTGACTGAGGTATGCATTATAACAATTTTTTACTGCACTAATCAATATTCCCTCCACTTTCTACATGTCATCAACCATACAAACACCAACAATTACAGACGATAAATAAATGCATAGTAATAAGTGATTACATCAGTCAAGTTTTGACTAGGCAAATGTTACTAATGCTGAGAGATGACTATTGGTTTATATATATGTAATGCATGACATGGCTGTCATGTACAAAATCCCAAACAAAAAATAACCTTCAGACAATTGATTGCAATGATCCAAAAACATAGAAATAGTTTACATTTAAAAAAATAACATGCAGTTAATGTGGCCAAACAAATTACCATCATTAAAACACAAATTGAATGTCAATATGTGAAGGAAAAAATTAGTCCAGAAATTACGTTTTCCCAGGCGTTCTAATTAGGTACTTTGTAGGGCAGTACATGACTCAGCAAGAGATTTATCCTTACAGCGAGGCAACCACTTACGCCAGTGGGATTAAGTTTATTGGAGACCAATAATGACGGATATTTTACGTGACATCTGGGGTTCTCACAACAGTGACTACAAACAAGTGATATTTCATGAAACCCAAATTATAAACGGTTTGAAGTGCCCGTCGTATTTTAAAGTTGCTCAAAGGCAGACTACGTTATCAAGACAACAATCATAAAGTCACGAATAAATACTGATATCACATCTTATGTTCAAAAACTTGTACTACTCTGCTTACCAGTAACCAAGTAATTCATTATAAGTTTGTTCATGTCAGCTCGTTGTATGTGCAAACTTTCCAGCCGATTCATCCATTCATCCTTCGATATGTTTTCGTGTTTCTCTGTATAACTCATTACGTTCCTTGTTTTTAAACTCTGGAATCGCTAATTCCTGACCTGTTTTTCAAGCCCGTGGCTGAAAAAAAATCCCATGCAGTTATAAACAGTCCAGAACACAAATTCATATCTTTCATTCAAAACCTATTTCATATTGTGCATTTGAACACCCTAACCCGTTTCTCAAATATTTTACTTACTACAGCATATGCTAAATACTAATTATGTTTTACGAAAAAAAAAAAACCCACAACACTCACCCCCTATTAATTTGTTTTGATCGTTCCAATGTCACAGCTGACTGACACCACATTCAGAAATGTGGCATGTATCGTTACGATGCTCCACTACGATCTGTTACCACCACAATGTAACCACGATTTCATTCTTGAAACCGTTGAAATAAAATCAAAACATGTTTAAAATATCGCTTACAGTGTCAACTATGTGAAGTAAGGTGCATAACTGAAGACGAAAATATTGCTTTCACATAGTAATTAAGTAATAAATCAGATCTCGTGTTTACGGAAAATGACGGCAGAACAATTACAATGTTTTCGGTGGAATGGATACCTGAATGCAGTAGTCTAGATTCACAAAAATGGCCGCATGGAGATGGTTAAAGGATCACGAATAGTCGGTAGAAAATTATGAGGTGATTATGAGCGATAATTAGTACAGCAGTGGATTTTGGTTTACCAACATGACAACAGAGAGGTATGTGACATATTTTTTTTGCGAATCAGATGTAAATTGTGATTTTCTTGTTGGTGCGTGAAATCAAAATCAATACTCAAAATTAAGTGGGCCTAGCCGTGGTTAGCTTTGATTTGATTTTATTAATTCATATGTATTAATGGTATTTAGAGTATTTGAAGCAGCGAATATATTTCTAGGAGCAGTTGTCAGAATATTGAGGTATGGTCATCTTATAATGTCCTATGTGGCCATTCCTGTTTGTTTACATGTTGCTATTTTCAGGCCATAGGGATCTGATGCAGGGGCGAAACCCACCCTTTCTTTGTGTCAGTTTGATATGTACATGTGAATGCAAACTTCAGGATTGAAATGTAGTATTAACGTTGATTTTATCTTGAACACATTTGCACAGCTGTGTATTACAGTGTCTTAAATCATGGGCATGCCAATTTAGGGGTACGCAGATTAATTGTAGCAGTGCCCATAAATTGAGGTTGTCTAATGAGTTTGCATATTAACAAGGGAGCTGTGTTGTCAAGTCACCCACAGACAGATGGATGTTGATGTCTTTACTCCTTCTTGTGGTTACAAAACCATCAAATTTGTCTGTGTTGGTGCAGTTTATTTTTATGGTAAGAAAAGTTTTAGCTAAATAGAATATGTTAAATATTGAAGCAGGCCTGGTGTATTTTATTATCACTGTACTGTTGTGTATAACACTACTGTGTTGCTCTTGTTATGACCAAAGTACAAGGCAGTATGTTTTTCTGTATCATGACTATTATGATGCAGTTATGATAACAGGCACTTATAAATCCCTTCTTCTACTCACTACAGACAGTTTACTTGTTAGATGCATTGTGTGAGACCCACGATGAGGTGGAACTGTGGGAAAAGCTGCATTCATTATGATGTAACATTGTAGTTTAATACATTTGAACATTTTGAAATATTATACAATTGGAAATTTATTTCTGTTGCACGGCATATGCTATTTTCACGTAATGTAGCAAGTGATAATGCAAGTGTATGTTATTACTCAACAGTTTTCTTTCTTATGTTATATGTTCCATATTTCATTTATGTCAAACAAGTAAGCTGTGATAGAATATTCAAAACAATATAAAATGTCCATGTGGTAGTGGTGACTATCATCAAGGAGCATGATTTTAGTGCACATGTAATACTTAACATAAGTTTTAATGTTCCATCCATCATAATCTATATAACCTAAACCAAAATGTCGAGGCCTGGTCTGGGGACCACCCAGCCTCCTGTTCAGTGGGTGTTGGGCCCTCTTTCTCCCAGGATAAAGTGACTGGGGCTGGAGGCTGACCATTCAGCTCCATCCAGTGCCAAGGTTAAACATGAGTGAAGCTGTACCTCTTCTCCTCCTGTATACCTTCATAACATATTCAAGGGCGGCTGTCTGTTTTACAGTACTACACAATGGAATTTGTTCTTTTTTGATATTTTAATGACTTAAACAGAGAACTGGCATTGAAATTCTATTTTGTAGCTTCTGATTCTCTTCATTTTCATAGCCCACAGTTTTGCTGATAGCAGAGTACTGGGAGTGATAACTTTACGTTAATGGTTAAGATTGTGTATTTTAAGATTGTTAAATTATTGCTTTATTGTACATAGTATTCCATATTGTATAACAGCTTACTTTATGTTAAACTATATCTCCTACATGACTGTGGGTCTGGCACTCTTTCAGAGCACCTCCTAGGCAGCTCTACTTCCTTTTTCTGCTTCCCCCTTATGAGTCCTCCACAATGAACTAATCCAGTTGGCTACCATCGTGTTCTCTGGGAACCATTTACCATCCACACCATTCCCTGTATAATTATGCAGCCAACTGTTCCTGGCATTCTGCTTGGACTGCTTGACCCTTGAAGATGGGACGAATAGGTTGTCATGAAATGTTGGTAACTAACGTAACTAACTACAAATCAATGCTGTGTGACATTCAAGAAGAGCAAAGCTCTCATTTACACTGAGGCAGAAACCTGAAATTATGCATGCTGTTACTGTGTTGTGCAGAAAGTCATGTTTTGTATGGGGATATAGATCTGATCTGGTTTTATATTATTTTGATATGTAAAAATAAATAAATAAAATAAAGCTATCCCATTACAGGCCTGGACAGGCCCTTAGGGTTCCGGGAGCTTGAGTCTGTCAGACTTTCTAGACATTGGCATATGAAGGTGGTTAGGTTGTTAGCCCTATGCACTGGCTGCCTATACCCCCCAGTAGATATTCCTGGTACTTATTTCTGTCAGGAGCTGAGTCAACTCCAGGGTCATTGTGCATCCAGAAGGATTAAGTCAATGAAAATTTTTAATGGCCCTGTTGGGAATCAAATCCATGACCTTCTGGCTTGTAGCGCTGTGGCTCAACCAACTATGCCACCGCATACCACCAGTTTGATATGTAGTTAAGAAATATAATTGTGTGTCTTCTATGTAAAAAAATGTGGAAGGTTTCCCATCATATGATTTATCACTACTTGCAGGATATCCCAGAATTTTAATTTATGTTTTCTGTTTGAATAGCCATACCCCATATGCTTTTTTGAAGCACAGTTTTTTCTGGCTAGTTAGTGGATGGGCAGATGAAGATTGTTATGCTTACTGGCAGTCATGTACTGTGAAATATGACTAATAAGGAAGCTACTGAATTATGCCAATTATTGCAGGGTTTCATAATCTGTTGTACACTTTATAAATTTCTCTTGGTACTAGGCTTGTACTAAGCTTGTGTTCATTATCCTCACTTCAGGATGGAGTGGGTGGAAATTATAGAGCCACGCACTAAAGAGCACATGTATGCCAATCTGACAACTGGAGAGTGTGTCTGGGATCCTCCACCTGGAGTGCCTGTGTGAGTAACTGTTTATTATTTGCTTTTTAATTTTTTAAGTATGACTTTCCAGTATCGTAGGTTATGTAGCATTCAGAGGGTGGATGATTGTAAGTGATGAATTGAGAAGGATGGGGAGGGAAGTAGTTATGGTCTGTTTTTAAGTCCCATCTTTAGCATATTTTTTGAGAGACCAGTGAAATAAATGAAAACCCTGTCAAAATATTTTCATCATAGCTTAATATTGAACCTAGGACATCCCATATGTGAACCAGGAGTCTTAAAAATTTACCCATGATGTGAAGGTTTTACTCTAGGTTTAAGGATTATAGTTTGGTTATTAATATATCCTGGATAGAGGTACATTATTAAACTCTTTTTGTTTGCACAGTTGTGTGTTTTGATGCTTGTGACATATGCAACATATGCATGTAATTTTTGGCACCTGAATGGTGCTGGTCCCCAACATAACTTCTTCACTTTGGCCTATTTTAGATATTTATTTATTTTAAAATTGTCGTGAATTACTGACAGAATCATTTTCTGGAGCGGGGTCATTCTGGAGAAGGTGGTAGTCACTCTGCTGCTGAGAAAATTTCCAGGCTTTTATGAAAACAGGAACTTCCTTGCAGTATTCACAAGAGCCTACCTTGGGACACTATCCCAACAAAATTGTATCCATTCTCCACTCTTTCAACATGTTTGTTTAAGATAAGTTTCAGTATGACCCTCTCATCTATGCTTATGTCTCCAAAATTCATCATTACCTTAACGTTTTCCTGCCAGGTTTTATATGCTTCTTATTGCTTTGAAGAACTGGTCAAAGTCTCAGACCTTTGTAATATTTTATAACATGCTAGTTTTGTTTTTCCATATCAGCTGTTAGTGACAGTTTATTGAGAATATTTGTTTCAAATGATTCTTATTTTGAAGCATTGTCCTCAGTCCACAGTGGGAGGATGCATCATTTTGTGGTGACAAGGTACCTATGTGATACAGTACCACACAGTTGTGAACTAAATAAATATTATATCATATATCTAATTGATAATTTATCAGAGTGAATATTGAATGTTGTTATTCCCTTTCTCATGTTCATTCCCACCCTCAATTTTGGAGTAATAGATTGCAGGACCAGATTAGAAATTGAATTACTATTTCAGTATTTTATGAAGGCATTAATATCTCTACTTTCCTGTGCTGTTTTTTTTTATCCCTGAATTATTATGTACCAGATGGCATGTAATATGTATTGTAATTTTAAGTAGTAATTGTGCCTTCATATTAGGGAGTAGTATGTCAGTATGTTACATTGTTTTCAGTTCTTAGTTAGCATGTTTAATTTAATAATCCAATTATGTATTGGACGTATAATGGTGATGCCGTAGTAAGTTTTGTCTGCAAAACTACATAGGTTTCACAGTAAAATGTGTTGGGATTTTTTTTTCCCCCACCTTTGTACAAGTATCTTACAAGCTCTTCTGTATACAAATGTCATATCCAGTTTCATAAAAAATGGTTCATCACAAATGAATTTGCATATAACATAAAATTTAGATTTCATCAACATATATGACTTTTTTGATTTTGTTGTTTGTTTTCAAAAACACACACACACACACATAAGATAGATTTAGCAGGTTCCCCTGAAATGTTACTACATTATTTACTAGATGACATAGCAATACATCCCCAGAGATAGTAATCTTCATATACAACTCTTATTTGAAACATCTGTTGTTGACTGTGGTGTATATCTACTCATATAAATAAGAATAGTTTTGTTGTGTAATATGTTGCCTGTTATGTTAGTTTTGTATGGAATAGGTCTGTATAGCTACGGTGGATGAACATGAAAACAGGTGTACTATCACAGAGTGCATTTGGATAGTGTGTGTTTCCTAAATTAGACTACACATTTTCACTCGTTGCTTCTTAAAAGTATTTCCTGAATGCCCATGTATTCATTCTCTGTGGCCAAGTCAAATATCAGATGGTAACTGATATACATGTATGAAACCATTTGGCTGTACTTAATTTATTCCTGCCAGCAACCTTTATGCACTCTGCTAACATCCCTTTTATTGACAGTTTTAACTGATTCAGAAAAGAAGTGAAATCAGCTTTGTTGAAAAATTCATTTTATATGCTTGAAGAGTTTTTGCAGGCTAACCTAGTGTAGAGACACTTTTGGTAGTTGTCTGTATCCGGGCTTGATCTGATTTTTCACACTAGTAATCCGGAAAAGCTCTAGGTTTCAATTTGACAGGTTGGATATGTATCTGTAGTCACATACATGGCTGGTTTGATTGAAATTGAAATAATTTTATTAGTTATTTTAATCAGCTTTATTGCAGCAATATAAATGTATTTCACTGTTGTATTGGATTGGACTGTGTATTGAAATGATTGTTTTACTACTTTATATAGATTTTACTTTATGATTGTCACAGTTTTGAGACTTTGTACATGTATTGTAGTTTTGTAATATATAGTTGGATGGGTCCAGTGTTGCATATGTAACAATACGGATATACAATGAATGAATGAATGACATCATGAAATATGTTTTCGTACTTTTATGTATGTATGCTGATATTAATAACAGTGAATTGGTTGAGTGTGTAAAGGCTGTTGGTAATAATAAATAACATTAACTCACATTCATGTAGTATGAAAGGAATAAATTGCAATGATGAAAGTTCAGAATTTTACTGGTAAAAATTTCAGTATCTGTGGACTAGCTTTTGTTGTTAAGCATACACAAATTATCACATTTGTAATAATGTAAAATAACACAAGTTTAGAAATTTTACATTGCTGTTTGATTTAGTTTAAGTGTTTATTAAGTATATGACTTTTCTAGCCCAGTGGTATTGGTGTTGTGTGTATGAGTTGTCCAGTTTGAAGCTTGGCCAGGATGTCATCCTCATTGAGATTTTATGGTTATTTGGGGAAATTGCATGTGCTAGTATCTTGAAACAGACCATGACTTCTTCCTTGCTCTTTCAAAATCACCCAAAACCATCTTTATGTCTCAGTGATAAGTAGTAGTTGCAGATATTAGAGCTTTATTAAATTGCCAATCTGCTCATCAGACTTGAGGTAGAAAGTAATTCAGGGGTGAAAAATCATGAGTGACAAATTGACCAGGCAGTAGAATGTTGTATGGCAGCCCCTAATAGTGTGTGTTGAACATGCTTCATGTCACCCTCCTGGTGTCTGGAATTTTGAGGTGGCTGCTAGATTTTTGAAAAGTTTGTGGATTCCTGCCTTAATGTATAATTTATTAAGTACTAATATTGTTGGACTTAAGTATTTATTTGATAGGGATGTCATGGATCAAATGGACCCCACTCTGTCATAATAGATACATTTAGGCCTACATATTGCCAGTCCCAGTGGCCGCACGGTCTAAGGCGTAGGTCTGCGGCCGCTCGCCTGCTGAAGTTGTGGATTCGAATCCCACCGGGGGCATTGATGTTTGTCTGTTGTGAGGGTTGTGTGTTGTCAGGTAGAGGTCTCTGCAACGAGCTGATCACTCATCCAGAGGAGTCCTACCAACTGTGGTGCATCATTGTGTGTGATCTAGAAACCTCGCGAGGCCCTGGCCCACTGGGGCTGTTGTGCCAAAAGAAAGAAAGAAGAAAGAAAGACCTACATATTATGAAATGAGCATTGGACACGTTGTTAGCCACCACTATTTTAATTGCCTGTCTCATGGCTATGAACAACTCCAGAGTGAGAGGGGGGGGGGGGGAGAGAAAAATGTGAAGCCACAGACAGTGTGGATCCGAAGTCTAAATGGGCCCATTCTTCTGAGAATGTGATGCCCCCTCTGTGCACAGAGAAGCCATTTTCAGCTGTATTGATTGATGCAGTTCTGTAAGGTTCTGAAGATGATGTATCACATAAAGACTCTTTTAACTTCATACAATTTTTCAATTCTGTCCCCGAAACTTTCTGTCTTAATAATCTTATTACTTTTAACAAATTAGGTGATGGAAAAGCCCATGATGTTAGAGAAGTTGGATATATTGATGCTTTGCTTTTCAAGAACTGGATATACATTCTGTCAAAAAAGTGCCACATTATTTTTCTTCATAAATCAACATCATTATAATAATGTACATTTGTTGATGTATGAAAAGTTTATAGGCATGTGATATGTGTTGTTACCAGTGATTTTTCGTTGAAGAAAGAGCAGCAGAACTTGTATGTGTTTGTGAATGTGGGTTATTAAGCTGGGGCATACTGTATACTGTGCTATGTGTTCTCAGCTGAAGACATACTGTGTTGATTAATGAGAGTGTTTTCAAGAGTGCTATTCATGTAGTGTGAATAGCAATTTTTTTTTATTTTTTGAAAAGATGAGAGTAGTAATGTGTGCCATAAAAAAAAGACACTAGTTAAAACTATGATTGATGTCAGTAAAGTGACTTGATATGCACTGCATGGCCAGGTTTACATTTGTGGCAGAGAAGAGGGTTGTTCCCCTTACCACCATGTAGGCATTGCTCTGAGCACACCCTTTTACCTGTCAATTAAGTTGGCTAGTGTGTGAAGGTGTTTATGTTTGTAGTACATCTAATATGCAGATTGAAGTTAGGGATTGCTTGCTATCATTCGGTGCAGAATCTGTTGTCTTCCAGGTTGCTATCCAAAAACTTAAAGATCAAGATATATAGAACTATAATTTTGCCCATGGTTTTGTATGGGTGTGAAACCTGGTTGCTGACATTGAGGGAGGAACGCAGGCTGAGTGTGTTTGAGAATAGGGTGTTGAGGAAAGTATTTGGACCTAAGAGGGACGAGGTGACAGGGGAATGGAGAAAGCTGCATAACGAGGAGCTGAATGATCTGTACTCCTTACCCAATATTGT
>Ga0268261_10002510_pt1 | contig 13168 bp, 8 predicted proteins | sample TergutNc150P1_FD_190353 | JGI IMG/M metagenome (GOLD analysis project Ga0268261, IMG submission 190353) | Nasutitermes corniger P1 segment gut microbial community from laboratory colony in Florida, USA - Nc150 P1 (SPAdes) (version 2) | ecosystem: Host-associated > Arthropoda: Insects > Digestive... | reverse complement strand
AAACAAAAAAAAAAAAAAAAACGAGACTGTGCCTGTAACTCTTTCTATTTAACAAATTCAGGAAATCAACTATGATCACCTCCAAAATAGTTCCCTTCTGAGTTGACACACAGCTGCATACGATGCTGCCAATGTTCAAAGCAATTCCGCAGGCCATGTTCCGTAAGGCTGTTGAGGATCTCCGCCGTTTTTGTTTTCACATTTTCTACCGACACAAAATGGGTTCTTTTGAACACTGACTTATCTTTGGGAAGAGGTAGAAGTCGCAAGGAGCGAGGTCTGGCGAGTAGAGTGGGTGCTCAAGCACAGTGATGTTTTTATTAGCTAAAAATTCCTTCACAGGCAATGTGTTGTGGGCTGGCGTGTTGTCCTGGTGCAAATTCCACCTGTTTCTCCATAATTCTGGTCGTTTCCTTCTCACAAGTTCACGCAATTTTGTGAAGACTTCAATGTAATACTGCCGATTTACCGTATGGCCGCTGGGTACCCACTCTGCCATCACAATACCCTGGATATCAAAGAAAACAATCGACGTGGCCTTTAACTTCGAATAACTCATGCGTGCTTTTTTAGGCCTTGGAGATGATGTTGACTTCCACTGCATTGATTGTTGCTTGGTTTCCGGATCATTCGCAATGATCAAACGAATGATCAAACAACTGGTGCCCTGTAGTTGAAACATACAACAGCTGTGGAGGATGATCATCTGGAAAGAGAAGTGCATTCTGCTGGCACTGGTATGGATCCAACTGAATGTCAAGAAGCACATCAAGGACTCTTCGTTGAGATAATCGCAATTCTCGCACCATATCACATAACCTTCTCCAAATTATACGCCACACAGTTATGAGCAAAGTATACTGACATACTGCATGCTGCAGCTACAATGAAAATGTAATAAAAATTTATAAAACTGGCAACTTTTTACATTAAAAAAATTACATATTATTGCATAGCATCAAATGCCCTACCAAAAAAAGTCTCAAACTGTAACTACTTTAATTATCTTTTCTGGACAACACACAACTATCCTGTTGTACATACTTTTGTCAGGGGGTTTAGTTCTGGCTTTGGGTTTAATATTCATATTTTGGTACCAAAAGGGCCCCTCACGAACTGAATAATTGAATAAGAAGCCTATAAAAACACTGTACCAAAAAATCACATGCACATGCGTGTGCGCACGTGCACACACACACACACGCACACACACACACACACACACACACACAAACACACACACACACACACACACACACACACACACACACACACACACACACACACACACACACACACACACACAAATCATACTGTTGTTGCGTAGTAATGTACGGTCAGCTAAGGCTAACTTTCCTGAGTTACAACATAAATGCATAAGGTGTACAATGTAACTGATCAGTCTTCTGGGATATCCAGCTATTTTGAGGAGAGAGAGGCAGTATGTTCCCTAGAAACACCTGTCAGACTACTTGGCATCACACCCCAAAACATCAGACTCAATATTCATCACCACGAGACCTCAAATCTCATACTTTTACGTGGGTGGTCTGAAAATTTCTCTGCCTACCCCATACATGGCAACACTATCGGCAAGATTTTTTTTAAGTTGGTATATGTCATAAGCATCCATGTGAAATTGCAAGTCATTCTATCAAGCAGTTTGTTTTATACAGCTGTCTGAAGCAGGAATGTTGTCTGTATCCCTTAAAATGGATAAAATTGAGTATCGTGCGGTTATAAAGTTCTTTGTAAAAGAAGGTTTCATGCCAAATGAAATTCATTCAAAGTTCAGAAACGTTTATACGCACTCTTCTCCTTCGTTTTCAACAATTAAGAAATGGGCTGCCATGTTTAAATGTGGCCGTACCAGCCTTAAAGATGATCCATGTGAAGGACGTCCAAAAAGTGCAACAACACCAGAAATCATTGAACAAGTGCACGATATGGTAATGGATGATCGGCGGATGAAAGTGCGTGAAATTGCTGAAACTATAGGCATTTCAAAAGAACGTGTACGATATATTTTGCATGAAGAATTGGATACGAAATAGCTTTGCGCAAGATGGGTGCTGTGCTTGCTCACAGCAGATCAAAAACGCACTCGTATTAAAATCTCTGAACAGTGCTTGGAGCGTTTTAACAAAAATAAAACTGATTTTGTGTGTCAATTTATTACTATGGATGAGACTTGGATTCACCATCACACACCAGAACCCCAAAAGCAGACAAAACAGTGGACAGAAGCCAGTTGTTCAGCGCCGAAGAAGACAAGGTCAGTTCCATCAGCAGGAAAGGTCATGGTACTGGTGTTTTGGGATGCTAAAGGCATTTTGTTTATTGATTATCTTGAAAACGGTAAAACAATAACGGGGGAATATTATTCCAATCTTTTAACCACACTAGACAAAAAAATTCATGAGCAAAGACCCAGTTTGCAATAGAACAAAAGAAAAAAAATCATTTTTCATCAGGACATTGCACCCGCCCACAAAAGTGTTTTGATTATGGGAAAATTAAGGGATCTGCACTATGAATTGTTGGAACATCCACCCTATTCCCCAGATTTGGCGCCCTCTGACTTTTGTCTCTTCCTAAAACTCAAACTCTTCCTCGCTGGTCAGCGTTTTTCTTCGAATCAAGAGGCAATTGCTGTTGTAGAGAGGTATTTTGTAGATCTTATGAAGAACCACTACAGGGATGGGATAATGGCACTGGGGCATCACTGGAATAAATGTATTAGTCTTAAGGAAGATTACGTTGAAAAATAAAAATAAATTTGAAATTATAAATTTGTTTTTTCATTGTTAGGCCGAGAACTTTTCAGAGCACTCTCGTAATCAGGCATCCATATATAAACCCATCATAATTTACAAACTCCTTACAAATGAAACTAAACCTTGCACCAAAACTCAAAGTACTCTGTGTAGTAGAGTTCCCTCATAGGAGGTTGTGGTGGTGGTGGAGAAAAATAAGTGGAGGGTTTAAGAGACACAAAGAACAAAAAGAACAAGAAGTCTGAAGCGTGCCTTGACTTTCACTGTATGTGGTCTACTATGCCTCAGTGAAAGTGACTGAGTACACATAACATTACTCCACCAGCCAAATTCTGAATGTCAAGTGCGAAATTAATCACCAGGGAAATATTTTTGTTCACCACAGGCTATCTAGTAACCAAACATTCTGACACCTGGAGACTGGAGAGTTGGATGCCTGAACGTAACTCAGTGGAAAAAACAAAACTCAGTGCTCAGTCCATTGCAATGCATGCATATAAACAGCAGCGCACCACACAGCTGGTAGAAGTTACATATATTTTCTAGACTCCACACACAGCTGTAATGACTTTCCTTTGATAAGGACAGTCTTCATGTTCTGCTTGCCTTCAATGTCTGATTTTTTAATGGGATGTAGGTGGGTTCTAAATTTTAATCTGCTAGTTAGTGCACTTCTCAGACCTAATCAAAGTCCACATACTTATTTCTTAAAACAGAAATAGTGAACTGGATTTTCCACATTAGCTCCACAGATTTATTCTCAGGTTAATCTAAGAGACCTAAACCACCTGTGGTGTACACATTCCCCCATGTACATTCAGCACTTGTACAGGGACATTATGTTATCAGACAAGTCACAACTCTCTTGACTCAGTCCGTTTCACATGATGTGAACATATTTTACTTCAATGTACCACGCTTAATATTAGGTTTTTACTTACAATACTTAAATAAAATTTTTAAATAAGGAGCTACAAATTTTTTTTATTTGGCTTGCAGACACACATCATATCTAACAACCACACTGTTCACTCCATGTTGAAGGTCTATAAGTTAAACAGTTAAATGGGCCAACAGTCAGTGACCAGTAGCAGCAGTTACATAAAATAATGTGCCTCTATATTAAAATTCCCATCCTTTCCTTTCTGATTAATAATTTACAAGATCTGGCCAAACCATTCCATGAGTTTTTTTTTTCTCCCCACAATAGGAAGTTAGAACCGTTAAATTTATTCCTCTGAAAGTTGTCTCCCCCCCCCAACTGTACACAGTACAGTAGTCCTGATATTTGTTCAAGCACTTTTCATACTTGTGAAAAAAAAATATTTCCTGCTAGTTTATGGATGGCAATCTGAACACCAGTGCCAGGTTTGGTTCTGACTAAAAGATCATCTGGTGTTCTTATGTTCAATTGTGTAATGCATGTCACATTTTGGAGTTGCCTCACAGACAAAATGGACATCAGTCATGTTGCTGTGAAAACAGCATCCAAGCTAAGAAATGAAAAACTGCTTACAAACTTTTGCAGTAGCTGACTCTTTAAGTCTACCAGGTGATGCTGGACCAACAAGGATGGCTTTGATGTAAGTCCCTCACAAGGCAACCCTGTGATGGAGGAACATAAGAAGGCAGTGGGATCAGTGGTGCGCTGTGGTTAACCAAAAAATGACATTCCTTCTGCTCCTCAGTGAGAAGTTTCCACCCCATCACAACTTTATATCCCAAGTTACGTTCATAAAATCATCAGTTACATTACGCGTCTGTAAGGGATGCTGAGAGCTGCCCAAACTTTACATGTTCTATCACAACAGAATTGCATCAAGCATATAAAGACCTTCATACTCATGTGTGACGTCAAACAGACAACCAAATTTACCACAAACAATATCTGAGCTGAGAGTTTTGTCCCAAAATTTCAATTTATAACTGTCACACCACAGTCTTATTATATATAGCCACTAGTGTCTCCTCAGGGTTGAGGTAGGGACAGGATGTAGCCTGGTTACATAGGCAGGTGGACAGCAATATAATTCCTGACAACTGAACAAGAGGGAGAGGATAAATCCTGCCCAGGCCAATAGGAAATACACAACAGAAATGTGAGAAATTGCCTTCTGCAGGGGGTAAAGTGAAGAAGAGCACGTTCTTCCAAAAGATGGTATTCACTTAATGGTATTCACTTACTGCTAATCCTGTATATGCCATGAAGGCATATGGGTGGAGTGAATGTACAGCTCCTCTCATTCCTAATCTTGGCAATGGATGGAGGTGAGTGGTCAGATTCACGCCCTAGGTACTTTAATGTGCAGAAAGAGAAATTATGTTAGCCATGCACTAAAGGCTGGATGGCCCCACAGAACCACTCTGGACACTTTGGAAAAAAGTACCCTGTCCCTGCTGGGAATCAAATCATGATTCCTCGGTTGCCCAATCCATGGTCTGGTCACTGTTCTGACTACAATATGCCTGCTAATATCACCTACAAGACTAAATGATGTCACAGCCCCCAGAACAAGAATCCAACACCCACCATTGTGAAAATGTGGAAAGTTATCTTAAAAGGTTTCTGCTGTTATAATCACCAGTTTCACACAGAATCTAACATTATGCATACATACTGTATTTAAAAATTCTATCAACTGCTATGATTACAGCATCAGTGGTAGATGAATGAGATACACGTACAGAGCACTGGTGGAATGAAAACAACCGGGGAAAACCTGAGTAGTCAGAAAAAACCTGTCCCTAAGACAATCTGTCCACCACAAATCCCACATGGACTAGCCTGGGATTGAACCCCAGTGCTCATATTTTACTCCTTCATGTCAGCCACATAATGCAACATGTCAATAAAACACCCATACAAAACAGACTTTTCTCACAACTTACACAAAATGTCAGGGCAGAACTTTACAAAACACCTTAATTTCAAAATGACCAGAAAATGTTTTCTGTCATTAAGAGGTTTGTGTAGTTTAATGAGGATACAGCACTGTACAGAACACCTGGAAGCCCTTTTGAAGCACTATCTTCAGACACTGCATCCACTTTCAAGTATACCTTGTTGCACTTAGTGAACACACGTCGAAATTCAAAGAAGAAAACTTGCCTCAGTTCTGTATTTTCTTAAAAACTGCTGTCCTAATCTGCTCAAAAGGCAAGTTTCTTACAGATGACCCAACAAATGGACAGCACAGAACTGACTTAGAGACGAAAATCTTATAACAATCACTCCACAGATCATAGCAATAATAACACCTCATTAAAAATGCCTGGTTATTACAGGGTGCAGCAGAATGGACTCCCATATTTCAAAGGGTAATAAAAAACGAACAAAACAAGTTACAGAAAAAAAGCTTTATATTTTCAAAAAGTACTTACAATCTAGTTTTTTCCCCCATTAGGTTTTTAAAATAACATCACTCAGGTGGTGGCCGTTATTCGCGATGTACTGCCAAAGCCGTTCTCTAAAGTTTTCCTTCACTATGTTGGGGGAATGGTGGCAACTTCCTCACGAATAGCATCCTTAAGTGCTTTGAGGGTTTGAGGCCAATGTTTATAAACCTCGGCCTTGAGGTATCCTCACAGGAAAAAATCGCAGGGGGTCCAATCGGGTGAGCGCGTGGGCCACCCGATATCGCCTCGTAAAGAGATGAGTCGACTTGGGAACATTTATCTCAAAATTCCCAACGAACGACGAGCAGTGTGGGCTGTGGCCCCGTCCTGCTGAAACCTAAAGTCCTCTGAATCATCAAATTCCTCCAATCTGGGCTGGAGGAAGTTCTCTAACATTTCACAATACCGATTAGAGGTTACAAGCAGGGTCTCACCACCTTCCTCGAAAAAGTAAGGTCCCATTACACCTAAACGGGACACAGCGCACCAGACAGTGACTCGAGGGCTGTGCAGAGGTCTTTGGTGAAGGTCATGGGGGTTATTCTCTGCCCAATACCAAAAATTTTGCTTGTTCACAGTACCAGACAGATGGAAATGTGCCTCATCGCTGCACCACAAAACAGCTGTGGGAGGGACATGTTGAAGAATATCCTCAGATAAAGTTCTACGGGTTTCCCACTCTGTTACACTTAATTCCTGTGCAACCATCATTTTGTACGGGTGCATTCTGAGACCTGCATAAAGAATTTGCCTCACAGTTCGATCAGAAATCCCCAAGGCAGCAGCGTGTTTTCGAGCGGAACGCCTCAGAGATTGCTCTATCGATGCTCGGGCTCGTAGCACATTTTCAGGTGTTCTAACGTTCCAAGGATGACCACTTGGTTTCCTTGGTAAAGCTGACCCACTTGCTCCCACGTTCGAAACCCATCGCAGGATTGTTTTTCGATCAGGAACGGCATCAGTTGCATAGAGCCCAAAGCGCATCCGAAATGCCCTTTGTGTCGCAGTTACAGAATCGTTGTTTTTAAAGAACGCCTTGTTCACCGGACCAACCCATGGTGTCTACTGAGAACTAGACGATCCGCCCGAACTGTTGCCACGTCCCGCGCTGCGCTATCCCCGTCACTCCTTTACCAGTGACCTTGAGAAATGTGGGAGTCCATTCTGCCGCACCCTGTATAATAATTATTTTTGTAAAAACTGTGTTCAGCCTTCCTCTACATGAGCAAACCCAGTGTCCTTGATTATATAAATTAAAAATAATTTGGCTGTTCTTTATTATGTCTTCTAGCATGCTATATAACCTTAGTAGGTGACAAAGCACAACAAAATAACCCAACAAAGTCGTCTTGAAGTTCCCCGCAGGCGAAGCGGCAATTCTGAAGTAACAATATGCTTTTGGTCGCTTGAACATTGTTAACCCTTTCACAATTAATATTAATCTACATTATGGACAAAGAATCAGTTCGTACCTCACACACAACACCATGTACCTTCATCAGACAGGCCAAAATAGTCTATACTGTACACTGAAAACGACTGCTGTTTGTTTTGAGAATCATACGGAACATACATACACTGTGTGGGCAAAGAAGTGCACAGATTTTAGTGTCAAACTGGGTATGTATATGATAACCATTATGCTCTTAAGGAATAATATCCTTTACAAGGTCAAATACTTAACAATTACTACATCTGCATCTCCTGGTCTACAGTTTGCTTGCAAAGATGTAGAATATTTCAATATGTGGGTGTACTTGCGGACAGTAAGGCATAATAACCAAGAGCCCCCAAAAAAGTCAATAACGTGACTTTACCTACACAACAGGAAGTTTTAGAAATTACTAGGCTTTTCAATACAATTTACTATAAATTACTGCAATAATTGGTGGACTGCAAGAGCTGGGGTATGTTGAATAAACCTCACTGTCTGAGACATATAATTGGCAGGAATTTTTAGTATGATGTATTGTCAAGTCTAAAAAAATGGTGGTTACAAAATGGTATGACTGCCAATGTAAAAGTTATTTGAAGTTGCTCTTTCATCTGCACCAGGCATATTCTTAACTTGCATGGGAGAATTTCTACAGCATTACTGTTAAACCAACATTGTAGCAAACAATTTTTACAAAAACTAATCAGCCAAGTCATCTCATTTCCCGATTATGAAAGACAGGTGAAAGCGTCAGTCCAGCGACCCACAGAGCAGTTTTAGAGAATCATACTTGAAATGCTATCCTTTTTAATTCCTTCCTTACTTCTGGACATATTAATTTATTTACTTGATTTAAAATAATGCTGCCAGCATCCCAAGCACTATCTCATACGATGACTGATGAATGGTGAACTGGAAAGGATTTGCAAGATATTGGTCATGGTCTGACTGGGGTACTACACTCACATTTACCTGAAAGGACCTAGGAATACCATACACTCAGTAAGGACACCCAGCATCCTGCCTGTGATATGAAACTGGTACCTTCTGAACACAAGTCAGAAGTGTTACTGCCTCAGCCAATTTGCAGTTTCAGGGAATATAATCTGGTGAAAATGGTGGACCAACCTCAGTTCTGACTGCTGGCAATTCTGTCAGCAGTCTGCAAAAGCATTTTATTTGCCCTGCTGCTTCTTTGAGTAGCCAATCACAGTTGACATTATGAACCAGTCCATAACCCATACCAACAATAGCAGATATGATTCCCACTGTGACATAATGCCCATATTTACTAAGTTAACAATGTTTACTTCCTGATGTGGCTATTCAACCAAAAAGGACCATGTATATGCTTCAAATTTCCCAGAAAATATTAAATGCCTCTGTTACCTACATATACACAACATTTTATTTAATATAGCTGTAAACTTCTAAACCCATGGTAGGTACATGAAGAATGCTGTGTTCTCAAACCAAATGCTACAGCTGAGACAGTAACATTAGTTTCATACCTGGGATGCCCCAAGTTCAAATTCCAGCCCAAAAACCAACCATCCTGACAGAGATTCTGTCATTCTCATCAAGTTCTCCAGACAAATTATAAGACAATTCTTCAAATTATGCCATGACCCCTTCTTTACACATCCTCTCAAAATCATTATTCACTAATAATGCTATTAGATGCTATACAATCTGTGTTGCTGACACTGTCACTAAATCAACCATAAACAGAGAAATAAATATGTCTCTTGTTGGCAAGCAGATAAGAACACAATTGGTACAACTGAACTGAACATGCCAACAATGTACTGACAAATTATGACTTGCCAGACATTGTTATCAACCTGATTCAAGATGGAGTAGTTATGTCCTCAAAGCATAAAATCATCCCTCCAATGGAGTCACCAGTAAACAACTCAAAGAGTCAGAAGAAAGGAAAAATCCAAATGCTGTACTCAGCATGTGTTCATGTCACACGCAGACACCGTGAAGAGTTGCTGTACACATCTCATTCTTAAATAACATTTGAGTTGTACAGTGATGATATTTTGAGAGTTTCACTAAGGACCTTATCTCTGGAATGCCTTTATCTTACTTTTCAGCTGTGAAGCCTCCTTCAGCTTTCTCTGAGTTCAACCCTTGTTAATGCAATCACACAACTTCTGAATTGTGAAATGACACTACTTTAATAGCACAAATTTTTGCAGACAGGTGTAGTTGTAACAGTCTGCTGAGTTACTTGTTTGGAATCAGACTGCAGCATGTATGATTTTTGAGTAATGCCTTGCTAAGTACAAGTGTGTGTTTTTATATCAGAATATCTGCATCAAATCTTGCTTTAAATTGGAGAAATATGTTACAGTAACCTTCAAAACATTCAACTAGCTTCTAAAGAGGATACAATGCAAAAAATGTGAGCTTTTCAAATGGTATTCCAACTCAGAATTGGTGTGACCTCTGTAGAAGTTGCCAAATGTTCAAGAAATCCATCAACAGCAGAACAGATAAAAAATGTGTTCTGAGTGAAGGAACCTATCTTCCAAAAGACAAGAATCATTACCCATGAAGTGGCTAATATGTTGAGAATTGCATTTCCATCACATCAAATCATTCTAACAGACAATCTGAACATGTCACATTTCCGTGAAACTTGTGTTCCATGCACTGAGTGAGAAACAGATGAAGAATCACATCAACATATGCCTTGTCCTCTAGCAGTTGCTTTACAAAGACCCAGAACACCCTCTGAAGACAACCACAGGTGATGAAATGTGGATTTACAGGTATGACCCAGCACACCAACACAAGTTCGCTCAAATATCAAAGCATGCTTGCTGTTTCTTTTCACATTTATGGAGTTGTGTACTTATGAATGTGTTTCACAAGGTCAAACTTTAAACCAACATTACTACACTGACACCTTATTGCACCTGTGGGAAAATGTCAAGTGGAAATGACATGACTACATGGAATACAGGATACTGGTTCTTAAACTATAACACACCTGCTCATTATGCTTTGTCTGTGCATAAAATTATGGCTAAAAAATGACTGTCATTCCACAATCTCCCTACTCACCATGTCATGTGTGTTTTTTCTTTTCCTAAAATTCACAATGACATTAAAGAGAAGATTTAATATCACAATAATTCAACAAAAACTGTGGGCTGTACTGAGTTCCAAACGATGTACTTCACAAAATGCTCTGAACAGCAGCATGATCCTTGTGTTCAATGTACGAAGTTCCAAGGAAACTACTTTGAATGAGATAACACAGTTTAGAGGGTAGGCCTAAGTGTTGTGACGGCGAAATAAATTCACTGTGGAAACTGTGTAAACACAGCATGTAGACCTCACTTTTACTCAGAATGACTTGATTAATGCAACCTTCAAAGTCTGGAAGACTCTTCCTGAATATAGCAGTTTTATACAAGACCCAGATACAAAACCTGAAAATATTTTTGCATGCAGGACCTTGGTCATAAGACAGCTGCATAATGACATTAAATATGTAAATGCTCTCCAATTCATGGTCTCAAAATTACTATACTGATAGGATACTTGTGAGAATTCTCCACGAAGCCCACATATCAAACCCCATGTATTTACTGATGACTGTGTTTTCTATAATATTACATGTTTCATCATGCGTTTTTCACTTTATACTATACACACCAGTTGTAATAATGGTATACTGTCAAGATACCATTATAATATTTTGTGTGACTATATAGATGGATGACCCAGTAGTGTCAAATGGACAGTTAGAGCAATAAAGATGCATTATAGTTACACAAACAACAGTAGTTGTGTGGTATAAATGAGACATATGCTATACAGTGTTGCTTATCAGGAAGCTTCCAAAATAATGCAAATACTGTCCACATTCATTCATTCTCAGCTAGTACAATCAAGTAAGATATTCCTGTCATGACACTAAATTACTGTGGATTTCTATAAGCCAGTACTATACCTTACAAACATCTGTCTTTCAGGCTTTCTGAATGGAGGCCCTGAAGACTCATTCTTCAGGATTGCATAACTCTGAAAAACGGACAAAAACGCAGGCAAAATTACAGCCTTCTTTCAGTGTAGTCAGTCAACACAAATGGCTAGATATAGATTGACAAACTTCATGAATGTGTAATGAACATAATACAATGATAAAACTGGTGTATCAGCCTAGCCATGTGTGTTCAATGACAGGTACTAAGACACATCAACTGTTGTACAGAGGAACAGCAAGGTATAAGAACAACATGAGGATATAAACGTGTGAACCAATGTCATTCCAGTTTCAGTTACTTTCTAAGCATAAACAGGTGACACCAAGGTACCAGCCCTCCTAACTGTAGTAAATTAACAAATTCATTACAGGTGTCTGTTATTGGGTATAATTACTGATAAATGTCATCAAAACACAACAAACCCACTTACCATGAATGATACAATGTTCACTACTTACATAAATCTAAAGTTAAGGACCACTATTAACATCCCCATTATGCTCTAAAATGTATTTCACAACATACCAATAAAACCCCACACCTGGATTAAGGACATTCATTAAAGTTCCATGAGGAAAACAATATATCATAATACTATCATCACCATCATCATTATTATTATTATAATACCAATGTCAAAAGTACATGTTCACATGTGCATAAAACTGACTCACTTGTAAAAGCAAACAGGATTCTTCATATAATGTAAAGCCAGAAACGCCTCTTCAAAGCAATCTCTATTATGTAAACAATTATATCAATTATTATACATACTCATACATATTTCCACCCACATATGGGTGGATTGATGCTTCATATATATAAAACAGCTGTAAATCTGAACTACCTAACAAAAAAAATAAATAAATAAACTCACTGCAACTGAAAAAGAAACTCTCTACAAATGGTAAATTTATCCTTACGTACAATGTTTTGCATACATCAAGCAACACATTTTCCCACTAAACTTTACACAAGCTACAGCAATCAAGATCCCTGTAAGACAGTAAAATACAGCATGTAACTTCCAAACATGAACATATGGCATGTCCAACTGAAGAATGTTCAAGGATGTGCATGGGTGACAGTATTATGACAGAAAAAAAATCACCACAGACCTTTAGACAGAAGTCATATTATGCACAAGTCAATATATCCTATATGCCGAGAATTCCTTGGGCTGCTGTATCACAGTCTCCTACATGTCACTGTCTGACATGAATTTGAGGATTTTCTTTATGCTCCAAAGACACAAGAATTGTGTGGCAGGAAGTCCTCATTATATTCCAAATGTTTGAATGCTTCCCACTGCACAGCATTAGGCTGTCACCAGTGAGTTCACAAACAGCGATCAGGATGAAACGAATGCCATGCAATTTCCACACCTTTCGACCGTTAAAGAAAGCCCTCAAAGGCCCATTTTCCTATCAGATGATGTGCGGGCAGTTGTAGTACACTGATTAGACAACAGCTCAAGGAATTCTTTGCACATGGGATACATCATGTTGTGTATCAATGGAGCTGCTGGTTAAATGCTTCTTTTTTAAATAAAC
>Ga0268261_10002509_pt1 | contig 13171 bp, 7 predicted proteins | sample TergutNc150P1_FD_190353 | JGI IMG/M metagenome (GOLD analysis project Ga0268261, IMG submission 190353) | Nasutitermes corniger P1 segment gut microbial community from laboratory colony in Florida, USA - Nc150 P1 (SPAdes) (version 2) | ecosystem: Host-associated > Arthropoda: Insects > Digestive... | reverse complement strand
TATTGGTCACTTTTTGCAAATGCTTAAAGAATGTGCCAAAAAAAATATGGGAGGAGTGAGGTCTAGTGATCTTGGGGGCCACTAAAAACGTATCAGCCAAGATTCACTGGGGGGTTTTTTTTTTTTGGTGTAGTCCTGCCTGTATTTCTGAAAGTCTTTGGTCTAGCATAGTATATAATGTTACACGAAAAGCTTATACAGAGAACGTCTTTTGTGGCTTGGATCCCATTTGCTGATTACAACTGTCTCTGTCCCTAGCGGCCAAAGTGCACAATGTAGAGGCGAGATTGAAATTCTTCTACTTGATCTTCCAAACTGATGTATATTGCAACTGTACCCTTAAAGTAATGTATGTGTTATTACAGCTGTATTATGTAACCTTCTGGATAGGTTGGATAAAACAGGGCAGTTTGCATGACCTAAAATATCTATCTTGTATTATTCAAAGTAAACTGCGTAGGAACACCAAAATCTGAAAGACAAATAACTTATGCATGTAATACATTCTGCAGCTGCATAGGTACAGGGCAGTTCTGGTAAACTGAAATGTGTTGGGTCGAGGAAATGGGGTTGGGAACAGGCAAGAAGAAGGCATAGAGTGTGAGACTGGTGCTGTCTTATGGCACTAGATGTCAGTGAAAAGTCATCATCATAATCCGTGATGAGTTAGGCTTTAATACACCTGTTTGGGCCCTGTCTGATAGGCTCTTCACAGGCCTTCCAAGTTGTCTTCGTCCATATGGCCTATATTTCAACATTACTTTTGACAAGCTGTTGTTCATTCTTGTTCCATTCTGTCTGATTTGTGTCTTCTTAGATTCTTGTCAGCTGGTTCTTCTTTCATCTGTACCAAAATTTCTTAATTCCTTTTGTGGTAAAAAAGGTGTACCCTGCTGTTCTTATGAAAACTTTAATCTTTGTCATTGAAGAGTACCAGTCCCAAACACCTCGCCCGCTAGAAGGTTTGGAGCTGGCACAACCATTATAATGGGGCATGTGGTCGTACAGTTGATTAGGGCACTGCGCTACAAGGTGGAAGGTCTAGGGTTCAATTCCCAATGGGGCCATTGGGATTTTTTGTTGACATAATCCTTCCTGCTGCACCATGGCCATGGAGTGGACTCAGCCTCAAACAGAAATGAGTACCAGGAATATTTCTTGGGTGGTAAAGGTGGTCGTTGTGTAGGGTTGACAACCTTACCACCTTCATGTGCAGACTCTCATGAAATCTGGGATCCTTAACCTCTTGGAACCCTCTGGATCTGTAACAGGCCTGTACAGGGATTGATTTACCTTTACTTCTGAAGAATGTACATATGCAAGGTTGATAAAAGTGTGATTCAGGATTTACTATAGATGCCACTCCCAAGGAGAGGTGTGGACGCCCCTGTCTGCCTTTTCCTAACAGAAAGAGCACACACAATGAGAGTAGGAGAGCAGAATTTCATTTTAAATGACCAAAATATTTGTCAGGTAAGAATTTTGGATTTCTTTCTTGTTCTCCGATAATAAGAGCGTTGTGTGTGATCAAGTGACATTTTTTATTATCATGATCGTCATCATCGTTATCCTTGTTATCACCTTTGTGCAGGGTATATACAATTATATACCTGAAACAAACCATGTTGCTAGGGTATGTAATGTGGCAGCTGTACCATGTTTACAATTTGTGCTACACTTAATGCTATTTTGCCCATAAAATGTGTTTTGTACTTTTACATTAGCACTTTCCATAGAAGGTGTGCAGTTCACAATATGGCTGTTATTTGCAGTCTCTTAATTTTCTCCTTTCCTGGTATGTTGCTCAGGTATTGTCTGAGTGATTCTGAAATGGTTCCAGTTGCCCATGTTATTACCGGTATAACTTTTGCTTTAACATTCCACATGCGCTGAATTTCTATTATGAGGTCTTTATATTTTAAGATCTTCTCAGCTTTTTTCTTAATCGCATTTCTGTCTCCAGGAATTGCATCATCTATTAACATGCGTTTTCCTTGTTTATTATCATGGATTATGATGTCTAGTTTATTGGTGGGAATAATTCTGTCGGTTTGCACGTATTGGTTCCATAATATGGTAACCTTACCTTCATGACCTGTTTTAACTGATTTTGGTACATGGACATACCAGTGTTGTGTAATTTTACCCCAGTTTCCTTGTATATGTTAAAGTGTAGCTAAACACACACACTGTCACATCTCTTTATGTATCGTTCTTTTGCCAGTGTGTGGGTTTGGCGAGGTGCTGACAACTCCTCACCATAACAACTGACTTTGTTACGAAACATGAACACATGCCTTGGACATGGGCTGATGCTTTGGTCAGACCAAAGCAATTTAAAAGGGACATGAGATTCGTTACCTGGAATATTGCAAACCTGTATAGCTTAGGGTCACAGCAGCAGCCAGGTAATTAGCAAGATGTAAATTAGAATTAGTGGCTCTACAGGTTAGGTGGGAAAAGGAAGTATGGTAAGAGAAGGGGATTATAATTTTTTCTATGGAAAAGGAAATGAAAATCATCAATTGCGAACAGAATATTTTGCACACCCCAGAATAGTATCAGCAGTTAAGAGAGTAGAGTTTGTTAGTGATGGAAAGTCATATCTAGTTCTGAGAGGTTGCTGGTGTAATATCATTATTTTGAATGTCTGTACACAAAGTGAGGAGAAATGTGATGACTCAAATGACAGTTTTTATGAGGAATTAGGGCAGGTTTTCCATCATTTTCCAAAGTACCGCGTGAAAATTCCATTATATTTTAAGTGGGGATAGAGAATATTTTCCAACTGACAATTGGGAATGAGAATCTACATCAGGATAGTAATGATAATGGTGTTAGAAAAGTAAACATGGCACATCAAAAAATGTGCTTGTTAAGAGCTAATGTTCCCGCACCGAAACATTCATAAGTGCACCTGGACCTCTCCAGATGGGAAAACTCTCAACCAGATTGATCACATATTGATAGACAGGAGATGGCATTTGAGTATACTCGATGTACGATTTTTCAGGGGGAATGATTGTGATACTGATCGCTGTGTGATGGTTGCAAAAGTTAGGGAAATGTTGGCAGTGAATAAACAAGTTGCACAAATTCAATGTGGAAAGATTTAATCTCAGGAAGCTAAATGAGCTGAAGGTTAGGAAACAGTATCAGGTTAAGATCTCATACAGGTTTGCAGCTTTGGAGATCTTAAGTGATAGCGAGGACATACATAGGGCTTGGGAGAACATTAATGAGAATATAAAAATCTCAGCTATAGAGAGTCTAGAGTTGTACAAATTAAAGCAGTATAAACCATTGTTTGATGAAGAATGTTTAGGTTTTTTAGATCAAAGGAAGCAGGCTAATATGCAGTGGTTACAAGATCCAAACCAAAGCAATGTAAATAAACTAAACAATTTAAGACATGAAGCTAGTAGAAAATTTCAGGGGCAAAAATAAGGAATACCTGAAAGCTAAAATTGATGAACTTGAAACTAACAGTAAGATTAAAAATATCAGAGACTTGTGTAGGGGCATTAGTGATTTTAAGAAGGGTTACCTACATAGAACCAGTATGGTACAGAATGAGAGGGGTGAATGCGTTATATTATTTTGGCTATGTCGAGGAACCATTTCTCTCAGTTGTTCAATGTACATGGCATTAGTGATGTTAGGCAGACAGAAATAGATACAGCAGAACCACTAGTGCCTGAATCTAGTTCCTTTGAGGTTAAAATGGCTATTGAATAGCCAAAATGACACTAAATCATCAGTTATTGATCAAATCCCAACAGAATTGATTAAAGCATGAGGTTGAACAATTCATTCTGATATCCATAAATTTATTAGTGTAGTTTGGAATAAGAAGGAATTGCCTCAGCAGTTGGATTCAGTCATTCACCAGAAGGTTTTTAAAACAGTAATTATAGAGGCATATCACTTTTGTCAACTACATACAAAATATTATCTGACATGCAGCTCTCAAGGTTAACTCCATATGCAGAGGAAATTATTGAGCACCATCAACGTGGTTTACAATGCAACAGGTCAACTGATGACCATATATTCTGCATTTGTACAATATAAAGAGAAAATTGGAATAAAATGAAGCAGTGCATCAGCTATTTATAGACTTCGAAACCTATGATTCATTTAGTAGGGAGGTCTTGTATAATAATATTCTTATTGAGTTTATCCCCATGAATCTGGTAAGGCTAATAAAAATGTCTGAATGAAACCTATAGCAGGATCAGAATAGGCAACAGTTGTCTGAAATGTTTCCTATTAAGAATGGTTTGAAACAGGGAGGTGCTTCATTGCCATAGGTTTTTAACTGTGTTTTAGAGCAGGGCATTAGGAGGGTTCAGGTAAACCAGGATGGCTAGAAATTACGTTGTACACATCTGCTTTTGGTTTATGCTGATGATGTTAATATAGTGGGTGGAAGCATACATACACAGAAGCTCTGTTAGTCATAATAAGGTGACTGGTGTAGAAGTGAATGCTGATAAACCTAAGTACATGGTCATGTCTCGAGATCAATACGCAGGACGAAGTCACAATATATAGAATGATTTTAATTCCTTTGAAAGGGTGGAAGAGTTCAAATATTTGGGAACAACCTTAAGAAAGCAAAATTCTAGACAGGAAAAAATTAAGAGCAGACTGAAATAAGTGAATGCTAGCTATCGTTCAGTGCAGAATGTTTTGTCTTCCAGTTTGCTATCCAAAAATTTGAAGATTAAGATATACGGAACTATAATTTTGCCTATTTTGTGTGGGTGTGAAACTTGGTCACCTACATTGAGAGAGGAATGCAGGCTGAGGGTGTTTTAGAATAGGGTGCCAAGGAGAAAAGTTGGGTCTAAGAAGGATGAGGGAAGGGAGAAAACTACAAAATGAGGAGCTTAATATTTTGTTCTGCTCACCCAATATTGTTCGGGTAATCAAATCGAGGGGAACTTGTGGGCGGTGCATGCAGCACGTATGGGGGAGGTTAGTGGTGTATAGAGGGTTTTGGTGGGGAAACCTGGGGGAAAGAGACCACTTGGAAGACCCAGGCTTAGATGGGAGGATATTAAGATACATTTTCAGGAAGCGGGTTGTGAGGGCATGGACTGTGTCGACCTGACTCAGGATAAGGACAGGTGACGGGCGCTTGTGAATTCGGAAATGTGTTCCATAAATTGTAGGGAATTTTTTGACTAGCTGCGAACCGATTAGTTTCTCAAGAAGGACTCTGCTCCATGGAATAAGTAAGCAAGGTTAAGATTTTAGATTACTTCCTGGGTATTATGTGCAACGTGTAGTAGTTGGTCCTCTATTTCTGTGTACTATATAAATTGCTGGTTTTATTTTCAGCCGTATGTGTAACATATGATTTATTTTTTATATGTTTGACTTAACTACATTGTAAGCTCCAACAATGAGACCTACCTGCGGGTTTTCCCTGCGATGTTACATGTGTGTTGCGACGTGTAATTCTGTACTCCTACCGTTTGTTCTTGTATTTCAGCTTAATGAAGGGTTAGTCAGCGGCGACATTGCCTCGGTATACCAAATTAGATTTTCAGAAACATTTTTTTTGTGATTGTGTCTTTCATTTAGCGACTTTTGCACTGTGGTTATAGATGTCAAGTCATCTGTGTTCATGTATATTTCTCTATTGATGATGTCAATTATATCTGTGATTTTATTTGTATTTTTTTTTTTGTGCAACATACAGGCGATGAACTTTCCCTGTTTTTACTGAGACAGCACTTGGCTGCATTAGGCCATGTAACAGCCTGACCGCTACTTTTGCAGTTTGCTGGAAGGGTTGGCTTAATGTGTCTTAGCCATTATTATCGCCCAGGGGTGGCTGAGATGAATAAATAACACAATAGGCTGTAAATCTATTTAGGAGCATTTAAGGTGGACTAGCATTGTGTTTGGGTAGGAACAGGGGATCGGAAAATTTCGTCAGTACCTGTCAACGGGAATATAAACAACGCGCGAAACTTCCTTTGTGTTTTATTTGGATTTGATTCTGATTTTAGATTCAACTGATTTTACAGAGATTCGAGTAGATTCTGGTTGGATTCCTCGTCGTTGGACTGTGGAGTAATTTGTTGTTTGGCTGAATGAAAGGAGTAATACATTGAGCAGAGAGTGGAAGGAGAGCTTCTTTTACCGGCGTGCTACCTCTAACCCACCTACAGATTAAAGGGGGCAGTGTACGAGTAAGAGGAAGTTGCGTTCGTGCGGTAACCGCAGTGCTGAGGCAGGAGGAACTAGCTTTTATCAAGGCTGTCCAACGTTCTGATTTCCCTATTCTTTCTTCGGCTGCTGAGGAAAGCAGTGGCGGCTGGCAAGAAGAAGGCCCCTGCGGCCTTCAAAGCTATCGCGAGGAGTGTTTCGGTCCTCGAGCATCAGAGCAGAGTCGGTAGTTAGGCTTTGACCTCCTTCTAATCTCTGTATCTCATCATGAGCAACAGGAAAGTCGACGAGATTCCAGCACAGACAGCCAGTCTGAGCTGTTGCCATGCGGCTGGGCATCTGTTCGTTGACGGGACCGAGGCGCAGGGATCCATGGGTGAACTAGCTACAAGAGCAGCCAGCATATTGGACCGATCGTGTTTGGGCTGGCGTATGCTGCGGTGGTAGCAGGGCGCGCCACCTCGCAACAAACAAGTAGGCCGCACAGGACCCTACCAAGGTTTCGGACCACTCTCAACCCGCTGCCTCATCTGAGGCAGCCACTAGGCGCATGTCTCTAGGAGACATGTCTGGGCCTCTGAGTGACATGCCTGATGGCTCTCCTTCAAACTCCCAAGTGGCCAATAAGTGTCGCTCCCGCAGGCGACCGGCAAAATGAAACCCCTATCTACATCTCAGGGGTCACGGACACGCGTGGGGTTCTGACATGGATATGGATCTTGTTTCACAGCGGGCTCTCGTCCCAGATGAAGGGGGAGAGGCTGATGCTTGTACCACCACCGCAGACGGCTTCAGAGCTACAGTCATCACACTCAATCCCTTGATGGGAACAAGGGTGTGAGTTTACACACCTTCTGACTCCTGGAGGATGGTTGTGTACGTCTGCTGATTAAGAATCTGGGCGTTCGGGAGAAGTTGAAGACTGGGTGTCTGTCCAAGGAGTCCAGCTCTGCTCCGGGCTCCGTTACCAGGAATACTCTGAGACCCGCCCCCTAACTCAGCGCTTTATTATGTCGGTAGCACGTAGACAGAGTTGGCAATACTACCTTCTCTGACCAAATTATGCGGCCTGCGAGTCTCAGTGGAGATGTACATTGCCCTGAAAGGCCCTTTTCATTGCAAGCGCTGCCAACGTTTCGGCCATACGCTGCGCTACTGCGGTTACGCACCTTGATGTGTTACTTGTGGTGAGACTCATTTCTCAGGGGAGTGCTCTACCTTAAGTGCTGCAGCTGTGAAGGAAACCGCACAGCCAAACAACGGGGCTGTGTGAAGGGGAAGGAGGCCAAGGCGGCCCTTGCTAGGTGAACGCCTATTGAGCGCAGCAAAGGGGTGGTGCACCCAGCCGTCCAAGCAGAAGGCAAACCGAGCGGTGCCATCCACCGAGCAGGAGAACCTAGTTCCTGCTTGGAACCACGTCCGTGGTGGCGTGTTGTTAGGGCTACTTCCCTAACCGATGCCTAGCCCACTCCTGCTTGGTCACTGAATCTCTCACACCAAATGAGTTGACAAACACCAGTAATAAGGGCAAAACTGCAGAGTCGGCTTCAAAAGTCACGGTGGGCCCTAAGCAGGCCTCAATGGCTAAGCCAAAGAAATCCGTGAAGCCTGGAAGCCTTTGCAATCCAAACCCAAGAAACTGGTGATCTCACCCCAATCCAACCAATTACTCATTGAGATCTCCAATCTTCTTTTACACCCCGCTTAATGCATGTGTGGAACACACTCGCAGGATCCTCACATCATTACCCACCCTCCTTTCTAGGCCAGCTTGCTCACGGGCTGTCCTCAGAACCATTGTCCTCTTTATAGCTGAGTATGGCAGCATGGCCTAGACGGACAATACTTACTGAAGCCTTGCATTTGGCCTGCTGGATCGCCAACGGTGTCTGCGGCAGGAAGCTGGAACTGGATCACTTCCTTGGGCAAGACGGGATCGACATATGCTTGTTGACCAAGACCTAACTCAGGTCAGTTGAAGCCTTCTGGATGGGAAAGTATATTTGTCACCTTACCGACCGGTTAACTGAAGGAGTTGGAACAGCTGTACTGGTCTGCCCTGTCTGTCCAAGGTCTAAAGCACCTGAAGGCTACTGCCATCCAGGTCATGATGGCCAATAAATCGGTTAAAATCATGACGGTTTAATTATCGCCCTCCCGACTTCTATTTGCTTCGGACCTGTGAGCCTGCTTTTGGCGGCGGTCTTCCGATTCTCATGGCAGGTAACTTGATCTCCATGCACTTGGACTGGAACTATAGACTGATCACGGCAAGGGGTAGACTTGCATGATTATGCTGACAAGAATTCATGTAGGTAGGAGTCCCCATATTTGCAGTTATGCGGATGCGATAACAATGCATCCTGACCACTCCTGCCCAAGAATGCCTTATTCAACCCTATTCACTGCACGTTAGGAGCTGAAGCTCAGGGCGTCACGATGAGCGGCGGGTGTGTGCTTCCGCAACCTTTGTAAAGTTATAAGGTCTGGTTGCTGTGTCATATTCCCTGTTGCGTTTCTCTATAATCAGAAGTTGGCGTTTCATATGTGCAAAAAGTGACATTAACTTGCCCATCATACGAAAGCTGAGACACCCGCGCTCGTTCATTATGACCCATTTTTGAGGAACTCCGTTTCCCGTATCCGGATTATACAACTGTGAATACCGGTGGATCATTTGTTCGTGGCTGGACTGTGGCTTCATCTGTGGAGACCAGGCTTGCTCCTACGGCCTCCCAATATTTATAGCATCCACACAGCCCAAAACTATGACATTTAAGGCTAATTTTCACATTATTATGTCAGACTGTGGCCTCTTGAAGTCAGGGTTAAAGCTGTCCATGACGAAAATGGTCGGAGCACAATAGTAGCACAGTTATGTGTGTGATTCAGACACGGCCTTTCTCTGTAATTCGTATGGGAATCACATAATCGAATTTCTGACACTACACGGTTGATGCTAAGTCGGGACGCAGTCTGGGTGCAGTCCTGCTCTTCTTTCCCTTCAGGGCAACTCCAACGACGCAATCTACTCATTACTGACTACCTTGGTGCTTTGCAGCATCTGGTCCATCGTTGTTAGGGAGATTTTGCCCAGAGTTTTCGACCCCAGAAGCTGTTGTATTTTCCTGGGTCTCAGGGCACAGGGTTGCCTATGCAATGGCCAAGGACACTGGAACTATCATTTGACTGGGGTTTGGTCAGAGACATTCACGCATATCGTCTTTGGGCTGATTTGTTTGCCTGGGCCCATGAACAAAGCAAGAAACTGTGGGATGTGAAAACATCCATGCTAGGAGGGAGGCAGTCATAGTTGCACGGCTCTAGATTGGTTTAACTTGCTTGATGCACAGATATTTTTTGTGTGGAGGGCCGACTGCCTTTTTTTTCACACTGTCTTGCGCCTTTTCGACCTGCTGATGTTGTGGTCGAATGCCAGTGTAACAAACAGCGTCATGCCTATGTGGGTACTTGTTATATGTACGACACATCGCACGGTATGTTACTGTTCAGTTTTTGGTAACTAGAGACTTGGATGTTATTTAAAGAATGTGGACAGGATGGGGTGGTTATGCGCCCGGCGATGGTATGTGACTCAGCAACTACTGTCTGTCCAAAAGCACTTACAACCTACATTAGTTGATTGTACCGGCCCCTGTTATTCTTGCGGCCAATTGTATCTAGAACAGGTGATGGGTACAGGAGAAACTTACTGGTTTTTGCCCCATGTTAGAACTGATTTCAGAGCCTGGACTCGGGGTTCACCCTGTCGTCAGAAACTTTCAGATTTGATAAAACATTTGTCAGTCTGTGTACTCCCATGACAGATGCAAAGTTCTTGCTGACTGCCGTAGGCTTTTATTAAGTAACTGCGCAGACGCAAGAAAAAATTGCAAAATTTTGGGGTTATGTCCGACATATATGATATAAAGAGAGTCTATATTTACATAAAGAGCTAAAAGAATGGAATAATAGACTGTTATCAATACATCTGTATAAATAGAAATTTATATACTAATTCTTCTTCCCTGATGATTGAGACAGCAGGTTCTTATGGAATTACTTAACTACTTGGCACCACACCCAGGCAAGTAATATTTTCAGTAGTTACCATTGGAAGAAGCTCATATCATATTGTCTTTCCAGATACGATCACTTCGCGGTACTGTGCGAGCTCCTGCCTGCTGCTGTGCCCTCCTTAGCTGTCAACCTTCTGGCCACAAGTCACGGCTACTTCAACCAATCGCTGAAGGGTAAACTGCAGTCCAGTTTGGGCTGCTCCCGCCCTGGTAGCCCCGCATCTAGCTCCACTTATGGTCGCTCAGAAGCCATTGTTAACCTTAACAGTGACCCCTACCTCTGGGACAAATTTGGTCGCTGCTTTTTCCCAGGTGCCCAGTTTTTCAAACTTACGTATCGCCTTCATGCAGCAGAAATGGAAGTAAAGGAATTCATTGAATCTGTTATGAAGTCTAAAGGCTGGATGACTGATTATAATGTTCGAAGGAAGTTTTCAAGTCCACTGAGAGTCGATGAACTCATGGGAGAACATCCTCGGGTATACCACACTTTAACAGCCCTGGCGCGTTCTGTGCGGGATGCTTTGGACGATGTCTTTGATAGTTTTACCATAACAGAATGGGTGGAACAGCGCATTTATCCAGACATCCAAACAATGGAACAACTACAGCGTGATTCTTTAGCTCTTAAATCTGTTCGAATATGGCCAAAGAGGCCTTTTCCACCACTTAGAGATCTCAAAAGACTTGGTATACCGATGCCAGAAGACTATGTATCAAATTCTAACTCAACACCTCAGATATCAGGAAAATAGCGTCATTACCTGTTTTATACTGCTGTCATTATTGTTATGCTGATGATGGCTTACAGAGTGAGATGTCACAGATTAGATGTTCTTGCTGTTAATGCACATGAATAGAAAGTGGGATGTTTGATGAACTGTAACAGTAAGAAACGTCTGAAGCTCTTTTGACCCAGTACAGTGCTGTGTGGTACTGACAGTGGAACTTAAAAAAATTGTACCATTAACCACATATGGTGCAAATTTTAGTCATTGTTTAAAGCAATAGGAAATTAATGTATTAACAGTCAAATGAATTTTACGTTAAGTATTTTTAATGAAAATGACAAGAAAGAGGTTATATGAACAAAGCAGTGTGAAATAATTTAGAGTGTTTGTTGCTGTCAGTATACAAATATATTTAAAAAGAACTGGTAAATGACTAGGTAATAAAATGTGATACATATATATAGTATTATCATAATGTCTGTTGTTAATGTGCCTATGAATCTTATTGAGAGAAAGAATTTTAAAAGTTAGTATTGTTGCATGTTTTTATTTCATAACTGCACAGTGGTGTACATTTTAAAAGTTGAAGGGTATAGTTAGGGACCAAGAACTGGAACTCATGTGGCACCTTGAGACTTGATGCATTATGTGTACATTTGTGCTGCGGAAGAAAGTGACCAGTGCTAGGTTAAGAAAATAACATGGTAGTATCTGAAGAGTCAGTTCAGTGGTGTGGGCGTGAGTGTGAGTGAATGAATAAGCATGAGACGTCTGTTGTAAGAACCATTTAAAGAAAATGCAAACACTGTAATGAAACAATGTATTTTGTTTATATTTTCCAATCCATATAATAACTCCTTCATTAAGAACTGAGATTACTCAGGTGGTATAGAGACCAAATTACTGTATTGGCCTTTGATTCCCAGCAGGGACATGGGCTTCTCCATAGTCTCCATACTGGCAATGGAGGCCATCAAGCCTCCTATGGAATGGGAAGAAGGAGCTCTTTCCTTGGGGCTGTAGTTGCCTCAGCGTGAAACTGACCATTTACCTACATTTCATACTGAGATTGAGAATGCCTGGATCTACACTCCTTTCCCCGCACGCATGCATGTGTGGTCAAAACGTATAATTTTTTAGTATTAACTTTTAAAAGACAAAACGTGATCTGCTTTACATAAGGAATCAGTCTGTACCGTGCTGTAAACACTTTCCAGCACGGTTATAAAATCCAATCAGTTAATGATGTATAAAGCAAAGGTCGCTGTCTATTCTGAAATCCATACAAAACACTCAACGCAAAGCGAGCACCATGTAGAATTTTTGAATGTTAAACCTGATGGTACGTAAAGAAACCGCTAGGCTTTAAAAGGTTAAAACTGGTGGTACTTACAAGTATCAGCCCAGGCAGCATCCTTTTTATACACAAAATGAGTGCTTACACAGAACTTCATTGCACTCTTTGCAGACGACATTAAATATCAAATGGCTGTGATGCAACATTTGATAATACATGTACATACTGTCAGTCTCTCATTATTATTGCCAGAGAATGTACCATCTAAGTACTGAAGGTGGATAGCAGTAAAGAGTGGAATAAAAGAACTTCATACTGGTGTAAATACAGGTAAATAAAGTGGACAACTACCCTCTGCCTCATAACTCAGGTAGTATGTATGGTGGCATTCACGAAACACGTAGTTGCACCGTTGAAGTAACACAGTATATTGCATGCCAACGGTTTTGGTTAAAGGACAGGACGGGAGGAAAGGGGAGATGAATTAACATGGACCCATAAATGGAATGGGAAAGGAATACGTATGATGGAAATTATATATATATTTTTTCCTGTGGTGCTTCAACCTGATTCTGGGCCTTGGCCTCCACGGACGGGGCTTCACGATCACACTTATAGGACAAACCACATTAGGTAGGACTCCTCTGGATGAGTGATGCAGAGACCTCTACATGACACAAAACTCCAAAGAGATAAAACATCTATGCGCCAGCGAGATTCGAACCCACAATCCAGCAAGCGAGTGGCCACAGACCTACGCCTTAGACTGCCTGGCCACTGGGATCAGCATATGTGTATATATGTATGTATATACACACACACACACACACACACACACACACAGAGAGAGAGAGAGAGAGAGAGCGAGAGAGAGAGAG
>Ga0268261_10002508_pt1 | contig 13172 bp, 6 predicted proteins | sample TergutNc150P1_FD_190353 | JGI IMG/M metagenome (GOLD analysis project Ga0268261, IMG submission 190353) | Nasutitermes corniger P1 segment gut microbial community from laboratory colony in Florida, USA - Nc150 P1 (SPAdes) (version 2) | ecosystem: Host-associated > Arthropoda: Insects > Digestive... | reverse complement strand
AGGAGTCCTACCGACTGTGCTGCGTCGTTGTGTGTGATCTAGAAACATCAAGAATGGGTGCTCCATATATATATGACATTAGTCACCTAAGGGTTAAACAAGGGGGTGGAAATGCTTTCCTTCGGCCGGGGCGTGAAGCTAATCACTCACGTCCATCAGATCCTATAGAACAACATTTACCTATCAAACTGTGAACTCGATAGTCGAACCTTAATGTTACCGGTCCCCTAAGTTTTAGCATAAATAGACATGGGTTTTCGTATTTAAAAATTCGGAAAACAAATTTTTTTAAAACTATCCATAAACATTTATATACCATATTGTAACACAGTTTTGACTTGATTTGTGCTGTGCTTGTGACGTAGTAAATACTGGGTACTGGTCTGCAGTATCAGAAGATTGCCAAACTCTGATCTGGAAGTTGTGAATGCGTTGAGCTACAATAACGTTCTTTATGGCGAGCCTAATTAAGCACAAAGATACGTCTTCATAAAGTGACATTCATTTAAGTACAACGATAGGTTTTGCCTACTTTTATGTGTTCTTCTGTCTTGCTTCATATATCCTCTCCGCAGTTCACTATTTGTTCAGATTCCATCTACCATATTTATTGTACGAGAAGAATTCAAGTTCCCTCTGTTAAAACACTCGATTAACATTTCTTTCGCTTCTTAATCTGTAAATCGCCTAATGCTTAACGTTTACTTCATTTGTCAAAAAATATAATCGCTTTAGGAAAGCCTGGGCTATAGAACAACTCATCTTCATAAATGTTCCTTTAAAAACAACGCATTTCTACAATTTTCGTGCGATTTTTTTTTCTTGGTAGTTGTATGCAGGGAACCATAGGCGTAACTTGGCTATAACGTTGGTATGGGGGAGCGGGGGAAAATCGGCCATGGGTATTAGGAACTGTAATTTACGAAAGGGTCAAGTCAGAAAGAAGGGAAGAGTGGTTTGAACCACCCCTTTCCCCCACTTTTTTATTTGCCCCTCCTCAACTCAGTAGCCAAAGAGAACCATTATTAGGTACATAAAATACTGGGGGGCATTTACCCCCCTTGCCCCCCAAGTTACGCCTTTGCATGGACCTAAGTACGATACGGTCTAACGGTATGTGATGCCGTGTAGTCTATTTTGGAAGAACTTACTGTCTGTAGCCCTGAAGATGAAGGCAGCATGTTCTTTCGAAACATCTGTATCTAGCCACCAGACCACACGATGTCACATCACAGAAGATCGTACCAAATACTCATGGTGTGATAATTTCAATGTCTTGCAGGGATTTCATTGCGGGAAAGTTTATAAATTCCCGCCGACTTCAGTGCGCAAGGTGTGTTCCATTTACGGGTTTATTGCCTGTTAGGCGTTTGTTTTACATGAATCAAAATTGTCGTTGCAAATTTCTGATATTCAAACACGGTGTATAATTGTAAGCACTGAGTATTACAGAAAACTTGTTTTATTTATTTGTGTGGTGGGCTTTGTCGCTATATGCAAGTAAATGCTAAATATGAATAGTGCAATGTATTTCCGAGTGCTGTCTGTTGCATGCCAGAACAAAACACGGAAGAAAGATGCGGCCAATGGTAACTTTTTGCAGGATACAAAAGAGTCGTGCGTATTTTAAATACCGGTTTTTCACTTTGATTCCAAATCCAGAGATTACTGCTGTTAACAAATTTGAGAAAGTAGGTCACTTACATAGCTCATTGCTCCCTTTCTTGTTCTGTATATTTGTCATCACATCTCTGTAAATAATGTATTTATTTAGAACTACATTTCAAGGAGATTTGTCTACACCCACATAAGTTGATGGGGTCAGATTAGAATGAAGTCAAATGTGAAACGCCAGACCATTAGCAGACATAACCTCAAAGATTACGTACGTATTTTTAACTATATACTCGTATGTATATTCTGCTGTCTGAGTGAAAAATCGCACATGAAATACTTAATGAAGTACAGGAATGTGCACAAGAGACAGCAGAGTAGCTTGAATTTGGCTGGCATTTGGAATAGAATGTGAATATGGAGGGTATGGTCTTCTGGTATTTGACGCCGTGCAGTCTGGTACGTAGGTAACGAGCTTTTAAAGGAGCCTGTGGCATCCATCAGCAGGGTAATCAATGATCAAGGCAGCGGGTTCTTGTGAAATGTCAGTACATGCCAGACTAGGTGGCATCAGAAACGTGGAAGGCTGTGTGACATTTATAGTCACTGTAGGAGACAACCTAAAATCTCATGCAGAAAGTGAAGGTCATTGCGTGCTGAGATACTGCCTTAAGATTGGCCAACAGGCTTCGCCAATTAATGATCTGAAGCAGCATTTTATTACCCAGTTGTCTCAGACATGTGGATTACATCTTGTTTTTAACCCTTTAAACGCCAAGTTAAATCCCATCTGCCATCTACTGGCATTATTAGAAGCTCACCATATTCTCCACGTTAGCAGGATAAGGGTTAATGTGTTTTAGAGTTGTGAATAATAATCGTAACAGTTGATATTACTCTGGAGTCAACTGATCAAGCATGCATAACCTCTCGTCCATTTCATCCTTTAGTCTTATTCACAGACACAGGTATTGTTTTCTTGTTACTTAACATTACAGCATAAAAATAAAATGCTGTAAATTTATGTCACTGGGAAAACTGAAATAGTGACATATATATGTCAGTTAAAAATGGAATTTCACCCCCATGGAAGAGAGATTAGATTTTCTACATATCTTTACAAAATAATTACCCCCAACCTACAGTAATAGTTGAAATCTCATTATTATTTCTTAGAAAATAGTATGTCTGCACATACAAATGTATGTTCCATTTGTTGTGATCTGTATTTCAAGGTTTTAATACTGTTGGTATTTTGTAATTGTGCTATCACAATGTCAAGCAGTACATCCTAATTATCATTTACATTCATTTCTACACATTATATGTATATTACTGTAATAAAGTTTTACAGAATTTTCACTGAACATGCTTATTACATTCTTTTTGTCACTGGAGGTAAGGCACTTTTACCAAGATAAAATTTCATTTGGGAACTCAACAGCATTTGGTCTAAGGATATCTGTCTTTTGTTAACAGCAGTAGCAACCTGAAGATCCTGGGATGGCGACAATAGATGGGCGGCCAGCACAGTATGGCATCACCCTCAAACAACTCCGGGAGCTCATGGAGACCCGGGGCCGTGAGGGGATTGCCAAAGTACAAGATTATGGTGGTGTTCAAGATATATGCAAGAAACTGTACACATCCCCCAATGAAGGTGATTATAAAGAATGTATTAGAATTAAGTATTTCTGTATACTTTGGAACTGAATACTGGTAGGTAAAGATTTATGCAGTAAAAACTGGATTCCATGTGCACAGAAGTTCCACACTGAGTAACAGGTTACAGTATTGACGTCGGTTCTTTCAAAGTTGTGTTGTGTTGTAGATGTAAGGAGTCCTTGCCTACTTTCATTAAATTCATTGTAAAAGCAACAAAAGTCAAAGGCTTTGTTGGGAGTACGCACTACATTTGGCTCTTTTCATATATGTCGTTTAGTATTCCAGTGGCAATTCTCCCTTTCGTTACCTCCAGTTAAATCTTACTTAGTAAACAGTGGATGGTGGTTACTATATACTGCTGCATGTACAGAGTGGCCCAAAATAATGTATACACACTTTGACATGAAAAATATTACTCTGTAATTGTAACTACTGTATTTATACAAAAGCAAAATTGATATGAGAGATGTCCTTGAATTTTGGATTCAATGTAGGTGTTCGAAGTGGCCACCATCGGCATCGGCACCCTGAAATATAAATTTCATTTAAATTTATTCCAATGATATTGATGAGTAAAGAGTGTATACATTTTTTTGGGCCACTCTGTATTAACATTAAAAAGACTGCATTTTCCACAGAGTGTATTTGTGTATCTTGTGTGATTGTCACAGTAATCAATGATTATTTCTCGGAACAATGTTAACTGTTTGATCGTGAGTCTTCGGGGGAAGAAACTGTATTTACTGTGAAATAGAAACTGAAGTTTTAAATGTAATTCAGATGCCTATCACTCTTCAAAGGGTTTTAACATAACTGCTGTTACAAATCATTGTGGTCATTTATGAATATAATGGATTGAGTATAATCACTGAGTACCAAAAGGTAACTTCTTGAACATGCATAACCCAAACATGCTGTCTTACATTATGAGTGCATTCCCCACCGTGGTAACATACTATTTTTTCTCAGGAAATTTGGTTCCATTTATGCCAATTTTGTCTAGTTTTTAACTTTTACAAATCAGAAATAGTTTTACAGACATGTGTTTGTAAATAGTGTAGGGGATTTTTTAATACAGGAATTAAAATCATTGGACTTTTTGATTTTATTTTACACACTTGAGACTGATCTAATTAAATGTCTACAATATAAAATAAAATGTTACTCCAGTGTCACACAATCTATCTGAGATATGTGTGTGCGTGTGTGTGTGTGTGTGTGCGCGTGTGCGTGCGCGCGCGTGCGTGCGTCAGGGGTTAATCTTATGAGTATTTTGTGTCATGCACATAACATTCATATAATGGGCTTGTTTTCAAAATAATGTGTACAAACTGTATTCCTGTGTCCCCCTGCCATCCTCATGTTGCTTTGGCGCTGGCCATGAAGTTGTTGGGTGTCGCATGCCATTTGGCTGAGGTCAGGGTATTAAGTGTAGTTCTTTATCGTTTCCAGGTCTTAGTGGATCAAAAGCTGACTTAGAACACAGAAGAGAGACTTTCGGCTCAAATGTCATTCCTCCAAAACCACCTAAGACGTTCCTGCAACTTGTCTGGGAAGCACTACAAGATGTGACACTCATAATTTTAGAAATTGCAGCTGTAATATCCTTGGCGTTAGCTTTTTATCCCCATGATGACAGCTCAGGTAAGGAACTTTGCACTGACGTAAATCAAAGGTATTATTAGAGGGTGATGCAGTTTTTGTAATGGGAGTGTTTCTTCTTGTGAATTCTGTGAATATACCCACAGAACTGTGAAGCTGGTGCAGGTTTAACTCATGCATGGATACGCAAGGACACTTATTTCAGGCTGTAATCTATTGATCTGCTTGATGAGTTATGAAATTAATTGCTGTTGAATTGCCTGTGCAAAATTTCTATCATTTGAAATGTGACACCATATAATCTGGTAGGTAAGTAGTGATGTTTGGAGGAACCTACTGCCTCCATTCTCAGTGTAGAACGTGCAAATGTCGAATATTATGTGAAAATCATTCTGAGGTCTCTGATGCACAGTGTTTTTGTTTTCTGTGATAGCACAGCATTTTTCTCCTCTCAGATTATCATGTTCAAACCTCCATGTATGTCCAGTATTGTACCATTTGAAATCTTTTATGAAGTATGAGACGATTTCAGTTCTGTAGATAGACATCAGGGGGTTCAAATCCTGCAAAAGCCAACCCTTAGTGTATGTGAACATGCAAACAATCCAGAATTCAATTTTTATGAAGATAGGAAGCACAGATGTTCATCACTGCAGCTATGTTATCACCATGAATTGGAAGCAACCCGCATAACTCTTTAAGTTATACTAATTTCTGTTTGAATTGTGACAGATATACTGTTCATTTGAAACCAGGCCATTTGTACCTGAACAAACACAAAATTCTCTTTGACAATTTTAATGGACACTACATTCAAAGTAATTGCAGCTGCTGACTTTACAGTCAAAAGCTGATGTCACTGTTTTCGTCGTTTCTGAGGGCATTTTGTTCCTGGGGAAATTTTGATTAGTTGTAACCATTGAGGATTATGCAGTGTCCTCTAGGAAAGATTGTGCAACAAACAGTGAAACAACCCCTTTTTCTTTCCTCCCCTGTCACAGGAGTCACATACATATTCATCAGAAATGCCATTTCAGGAACATGAAATAGTGATAAGACTTAACATGTGAGGTGAAACTATTATTGTCAGTTATTATGTTACATCAGTTACTGAGAGCAGTTTTTTGTTTATTTCAAAGGGCAGACATACAAACAGTAACTCATAGCTGTCAACTACACGAAGGTGAACTGTTTGTAACATTTTAATTCAGAGCTGCTAGTTGTATACTCCAGCAGCTTTTAGTAATTCAGTAAGAATTCACTATCAACAGGTAGAGCAATCCCTGGACAGGCCCTTAGGTCACGAGGAGCTTGGGGCTTCCAGAATTTGTAGACAGTCGGCACATGAAGTGGCAAGGTTGTCAGCCCTATGCACCAGCCACCTTTCCCCCAAGAAGATACCATGGTACTTGTTTCTATTAGAGGATATGTTGACCCCAGGTCCGTAGTGCGGCCGTAAGGTTTAAGTCAATGAAAAATCTCAATTATCCCAATGGGAATCAAACTTGTGGCCTTCCAGCGTGTAGTGCAGTGCCTCAACTAACTGCACCACCGTGTACCCCAAGAATTCATTGTATATTCATTAATAGTCATCCTTTCAGTAGTTCCTGCATCACTGCTGCCTGCAGTGCTGTGTCAAGCTTTATACATAAGTTAACATACAGAGGTATATGGTATAAGAATGCTTATAAATGTAAAGTATCTGCATCTCGCTCCTGCCTTGCAGTGTGTTGAAATACTGGGTTAATGTTTATTAGTCTTGTAAGTTGTGAATTTTTTTTATGTAAATATGTATGTATCACAGTATAGTATTAACATAGCCCACTAGGGCAACCATCCACATGCAGCAGAGTAGCGGCAGGAAGTGGCAAATGTCAAAAGTCATCAGATGAAATAACGACCCTGTGTTCGGAAATTATTTCATTTCTCCATAGTCATAAAATCAACCTGTACCTAAAATGTTTTGTTGCTACAAGGTTGTTACATTATTTTTATTAATAATCATGTTGTTTCTTAAGAATTTTTGTTCTGACGTTTATATCAAACCATGCATAACGTTTTGCCCCTAAAGTTTGTAATTTTTAGGTATAATTTGAGGATCTAATGACACTGGACTGGCAGTAGGTTTTGTGGTTTTGGTTTTGTGTATAAACAGCAGAATGCTGAAATACAAATTTATATTTTTCCCAGTTGTTTTCTATGAAAGGGGAATATTGTCTGTTCTACTAGTAGAAACCCCTAAACTGCAAGTATTCTAAAGCAAAGTATTCAGGAAATACCCAGCTGCAAGAGAGATGAGGTTAGGATGTTTCAAAATGATAATCCTTATAAAACATACAGGTTTTTTTGGTCATGTAGTGAAATCTAAGAGGCTGTGATGAAGTGGGTGTTATGGGGATGAGGATTGTATACAGTAGTTTGGTGGGGAAATGTCTTGAAGAACGTTATTTGGAAGACTATGAACACTTCAGTCAAAAATTCTGGAACTGTACCTTGAACATACTGTGACTGCTTTCTTCCCCAAATTCTTAAGGTTTATGTTGAATCATATCATATATGTAAAGGAAACATTTTTTTCTTCTTCTTGTGGTTATGATTGTAGTAGTAACTCGATGTCATGGTAGATTTTGCTGAATTAAGTTTCTAACTAACAGAAATTGTGTTCTGATTGAGTGATTTTTTTTTCTTGGTCTTGACTGTTGGACTTCATAGAAGCAGGTAATATGGATTTAATTTAACCTGTTTTGATATTTTTGTGTTATAAACATTAGTGTTGTTTGTGTTTCAGTGAACAAAGTACAGAGATTTGTCAGTACTGTTGAGTATAGATATTTTACAAGTATTTGCTTATATTCTGGTTGTAGCATTGTTTTGAGGGAAACTTCTAGTGGGAATCATGAATATTTTCATCTGCAGTAACCAGTGTGATGAACATTTTGTGTATATAGTGTAATAGGTGTTCAGTTCATGTCAACAGCCATATTATACACATCATTTACTTTCCTTTATACATCAGAGACTTGGTACTTGATTTACTCTAATTTGATTTTTGTCAAACCATTAACACAATCAGTACTTATAATACACAGTGTAATAGAAATTCATTATGGAACATTACAGTCTATAGTGTAGCAATCTGCTTCATATTCAGGAGATTCCTTGTTCACACTTGGCCCAGAGACAGATTTTTAGTATCTTCCCTCTGTACCTACATTCAGATTCCAGCGCAGTATTTTATATTATACCAGAACCACTTTTTTCCACCTTATTTCCAATGTATTATTCTCCACTTTTCATATTGTTTAATGATATGTAACCTGAGCTGTTTAAAGTGCTAATAAATGAACTATAAATAAATGTATATTAATAAACAAACAAGCTGTAAAGGCATCTGACTTTGACAAGTACATTTTAATAAGTAATCTGAAATGCATGAAACCAAGTATTTATGGCAGTGAAAATAATTTGTAGTAAAATGTGATAAAGTGTTTTATCAGCCTTCCTTAGATGTAAATTCTGCATGATTTACATCTGAGGTACCCATATTACATCTTCCTATCATATGAACCAAACTGTGTATTCGTGCAGGAAGTTATGAAATTACATTAGATAATGGATTTTGACTGAATCATAACTTCTCAATTCGTGTTTGTAGAAACATGTGATAACACTCATGAGAGAGAACTTTCTTTGTACTTTACTATAGACTGTCCAATTTGTTGACTTATGAAAGAGACATAGCGAGGCAGAACGTTAAGTTGTGCATGTGTTGATTGAAGCACCACACCATGAAGGCATATGGCGAAGTGGTGGTACAGCACCATGCCTTCTTCATCTTGGCACTGCTTTACTCCAGCAAAGAATTGTCATTTGTCATTACCCACTGAATAGAGGGCTGGTCTGGGTCCATCAGAAAAGAGGAAACTTTTTGCACCTCTTGGGAATTTGTATTTTGCACTTCACTTCAGATTTTATTAGTACAAACAATTGAAATAAGAAAACTTGGGTGGAGTGTTCAGCTGACATAGGGAGATGAGTAGTGTGTACTAAATTTTAATAAGAAAATTGAAGGAAAGAGAACCACATTTAAGACATAGGTTAAGAAGAACAGTATTCAAATTTGTCAAAGAAATGAGTCATGGAAATCTCGACTGGATCATCTGCCGTGGGATAGGGAACAATGGTGGACACCATTGAACACACTATTAGCTTCTTTGACTAGGTGAGTGGCAGCTTCTTATGAAGAACCATGCATCATAAAGTTGGTTAATTAGCCTCCTTGTTTGTAATTATTTAAACAGCTTCTTTTTTCTGGTTTGAGTTCCTGTAAACTCATATGAATTAACATTATCGTTTAGTACACAGCTAAATATTATGATTTAAAGTAAAATGTGAATATTGTTTTTTGAACTTTTGTCTGCTTATTCACCAGAAAAACCTGTGTGTAATAATAGTTACAGAAAATTTATTTTGTGTGCAAGTTGTCAGCAAATATTGGAATGTTTTGAGAAACATCAGATTTTAGTTGAATTTTATTAGTCACTGTGCTTTGTTGCAAACCCTCAGAAGTCATGTGACTGAACGAACTTGCTGGCTAAACATCAGTTTTGGCATGACTGCCTCTGCTGTTGCAGGCTCACAGCTTGCACAGCTTGAGTGAAATATTTCATATACAAAATTAACATGGAATGTAATTTGAAGACTTTTGTATTATTTAACTGGATGGTTGTTGTGACCATGTAACTATTTGGAAAGCTTTGTTTTCTATGTATTTAATCAGAATGTAGTTATTTTATTGAAGAATGCTAAAAAATAATGACTGTTTGTGATAGTGTATTTGATAATTACCAACTTCAGAAAAGTGTTGCAGAGTCACATAAGAAATGGTGAGGTTTGCAGCATTATAATAAATTTGCTACTAAGTTTGCCATCTTCCAGGTTGTGACACTGCATAGTCTGGCAGAAGTGCACCAACAGTCGAACAATGTAACAGGTTCCTCTGAAACTCCACTGCACTTCTACCAGACAGCATAGTGTCACATCCCAGAAGACAGAAATATTCAGTCACCCCAAATCTGAAATTTATTACGATTATTACAGGTAGAGGTTGCTAGTAATTCTTCAGTATATTAGGTTAATAATGTTCAGGTAATATGTGAGTGTAACAAGCATTGCCATATTTATTGGTAGGACAGTTAAAATTCACAAATGTTAAGTGTCTGAAATTTTGGTAAACCAGTCACTTGATCAAGTATGTGTAGTTTTGAAGGTGATCAAGACTATTGGTCAACACAAATGATATGTAGGTGATGTTTAATTGTTTAATTGTTTAATTGTTCTTCATATTTGTGCCACCATACAAACATGGTTGTATAAATTTTTTTGTCTCAGATGATTTTTGATCACTCACGCTGTCTTATTTGTACTCCCGTATTTTGTGAAGAAGATTAGAGGATTTTGTATGTGGAATTGTATAGTTCTTTTATATTGCCACAGATTAGGGAACATAATTGAAGGTCATAATACAAATTATCAAAAATACTGAGAAAATTTGGGTGCAGAAATATGTACAATACTCGTATAGTGAAAGTAGACCAGGTTGTTTTCGATGAACATCCCAGAAGTATGTAATTTGGAGGTTTTTGCAACAGGGTTGATGAAGATCAAAGTCTTCTCGTTTTTGACACCATGTCAGTTGATAATTTGCGGGCATTTTGGAGAAGTTTCCTGTCTTCATCTTCAGGGTATTTTGTACTACTCTGAAGTAACTTTTGTAACACTGTGCATGATCTCAGGCTTCTGCCATGATGTAGACGAGATATGCGATTTTCTGCGTTGTTATGTAGCATGTAGTTGTAATTCCATAACTAAGGAATTATTACTGCATGCTGCATAACAACCCAGAAGAGTGCAGGTCTTATCTAATACTGATTAATGAAGTCTAATGCTTCCCCAATAAACATCCTGTCACATACAGTTTGGACTTTCTCAGGACAGTGTGAGAGAGGATGCTTTAATCTCTGTGTAAATAAGGAATGTCATTAATGGAACAAATATTTCCACAGCAATAAATATTTGACCTTTCATTAAGATGTTTTAATAATTCTGTGCTGAGTATTTACAGTATTGAATACAGTGAGATAGGTATATAATATTGAAAGTAAAATGTGTAAATTAATTCTTAAATTGTCACTACAGTCAAGATAAACACACATCCTCATACTATTTTCTCCCATTCTTGCTTATCTCTCATCTTTTCACCCTACCTAAATTTCCTAGTCCACATTCTTTTTAACAGATCGCAGCTGTAATTATCCATATTTTTTCATGGTTTATAATTTGGATATTCCCATTTTCACCACTCACACTTTCTGATTGTTTTGTTTGTAACTTCATATTTCTGTGTTCTGAATTCAGGTTATTTATCCTGGTTTAAATAACCCTCTGAAGTCATCAGTTTTTTGCAGTACTGTTTAACTCTGATTATGCATCATTAATGTTGAACATCTTGATTTTTTTTATTTCCTTCAGTTTCTAACAGATAAATTTAATCAAATCACATGAAAGTGGGGCATGGGTGCATAAGTCCCAGGTGCCAGGTCACCGTGGTGACTAAATTTTGTGCAAAGTGGCCTATGTATGGAACTTGTTTCATGTCACCTTTATGGGAACTAGAGTTTTGAGGTGGCATCTAGATTTTTGGAAAATATGCGGCCACCCTGAGATAGATCATGGCTTCTTACCACTACATTCTCATGGTTAATCAGTCATACTCATCCAACCAATATCATTTGATGCTTCAGTACCTTAACCTTCATGTTAGGGGGTCCCTCTTGGACCCCACAGCCTCATTAAGTGATTTGATTTCTTCTCATACTGTTCCTCATTTTACAGCCTTGTGCCTTAACTTCATTTTGCTCTTCTGCTACTTGCCATTTCATTGTCTCGTTTTTGTTACAGATTTAAATATGTTGTTGGGTTTCCATCCTTTTCTTGATTCCTCCTGTATGTCCTGTGCTGTTGTTTCTACTTCATGTCTCATTATTTTCCTCTTCTGTCCTGATCAGCAGTGACAGTAAGGTAATGCATTCCAAGTTCAGCATTGAACAAAACATATTTTAATGCACTGAATCTAGACCTTTGGGCTGACAGTTTATCAGGTAACATTTGGTACATTACTGCTAGTTGTGGGACTTCAAACTTGAAATCTGCAAGATGATGTATGTTTAAACAAATTGGCAAAATAGCAAGGACATTTGATTCAGTGAGACTAGTCTGCAGAAATTAACTCAAAACTTTTGGTTAATGCAGTGTACTGAAATTAAGGGAGTGGCCACCTCATTAATTATGGTAAAGGTAAAGTTGCCCCATATATGTCATGAAGGCATAGAGGGGGAGTAGAGGTTTAACTCCACTCAGCTTTAACCTTGGTGCTGGATGGACATGTCATGAATGATCGGCCATAGAAAAATACAGGCAGAATGTAATGTCTCTCTAGAACAATAGATGTACTTCTGAAACCACTGGACACTGATGGGGTTCCAGGATGTTTTAAACTAAGAGAGATTTAAAACAAAAGAGGACACAGTGTTGCATAAATACAGACATAGAATGAGTGCATGCTCACTACTGTGGTGCCTGTGGTTTTCTGTGTATGGAGACATGTTCCTGCACTCCAAGTGCCTTTTTCTGTGAAACATGGTGAGGTGGGCAAAACTTAAAACTTTGAGTTTAGGAGGTCTGGGACCATTTCCACCCCTAGAAACTAACTTATGTGCCTTTTGTGGATACATCAAGGAGAATGCAGAGAATTGTGTTAGACATCATGTGTCTTCATTAGTCCTTATCGCTACTGGGTCTGAACTTTAAAGTCCACTCAAACCACTATCATTATCCTCAGATTTCTAATATTGTTCACCAAACACAACATGTACAGTAAAAAGATAATCTAAGATCTCTGTGTGCAGCATCCCCATTGATGTAACATTCATGATGTGTGTCGATGTTATCACATCACACAGAGCACACTCATTGTGATTATTTGTGGTCTGGCAACTTTTTTCAACCCCAAGTGTGAGTCATCATCAGGCCAGTTATACAAGAACATAAATGTAAACAGGAACTAAGTATGGTGATGTAGGAGATCTCCACCTTATTACATCAAAGATATGTTTAACCCTTAGGTGACTAATGTCATATATATATGGAGCACCCATTCTTGATGTTTCTAGATCACACACAACGACGCAGCACAGTCGGTAGGACTCCTCTGGACGAGTGATCAGCTCGTC
>Ga0268261_10002507_pt1 | contig 13173 bp, 7 predicted proteins | sample TergutNc150P1_FD_190353 | JGI IMG/M metagenome (GOLD analysis project Ga0268261, IMG submission 190353) | Nasutitermes corniger P1 segment gut microbial community from laboratory colony in Florida, USA - Nc150 P1 (SPAdes) (version 2) | ecosystem: Host-associated > Arthropoda: Insects > Digestive... | reverse complement strand
CACGGCTGAGAACACTTCCACCTCCACATTCATACGGAAACCAGAGGCTGCAACGGCAGTTTGACGGGCTCCTGATGATGGGCATAATAATGCCCGAAACATGTTGAGCAGTGTCCGTACGACAAAGCAATAAAATTTTACAACTGATTGTTGCATCTAGTTGGGTGTTTTATTTGAATGGTTAACATTGTCCAGTCTACAATAAATGAAAATGGTAGTAGCATCATCCTCCAGTATCAGATTCCATAAAAATATATTTTTCTATGATTCTTGTGATATATGTACATAAAGAGGACAATTTGAACAGGTATTTTTCAGGGAAGCCAAAGTGACTATAAAGGGTTCATAATGTACATCAACAGGAAACTTGCCTTATTACTGCAGGCTAATAGAATTCTGTTACAAATAGCTTCATGGATATACTTTTACTGCACACATGCATAAGAGTACTACAGAAATTACTTACTTACCTATCGGATCTGACGAGTCTGTGATAATGACATCAAACTCCTGGCGATGTTGTGCCATAAACCTGAATCCATCGCCAACATGAAGAGTAAGCTTGGGATTGGTCAGCCCTGCACCCATGAATGGCAGAAACTTCTTGGACACTTCAAGAACATGAGAGTCAATCTCTACCTGCACAATGCTCTCGACATCAGGATGCTTAGCCACTTCCCTTGCCACTCCCCCATCCCCACCACCTACTATTAGCACCTGCAACATAATATACTTCCAATACAGAAGCAAGATATGCCTACATAATTTTGGTGCAGAAGTATCTTTGAGGGCAACCCAGTGAAATACTAAGAACTGGTGATAATGTTAACCTACATCTTATAATATTACATTGTGAGAATGCTAATTAGATAAGCTAGCTCAGCCAGTGGCAGGTTCTGGTGTTATACTGTTAAATCTTTACAGTTCTACAAGCAGATAATTTCTTGGTCCCCCCACCCACATAATGGTATGTTCCTTGTTATGAAACTGAAAATTTGGCAACCTTAATTGTACGAGAAGTCCTTAGTTCCAGGCAGCTGTAAGGGGGTAAACAATCATAAAAAGGTAGTAGGACAATTTGTATGCAGCAGTTCATACAATGCATGGTTTTTTTTATATATTTTTACTTATTTGAATTATGCAAACTTCTTAAATATTCTGGGGTATGTTTTAACAATGCACCATTCAACTTATAGTGCCCTTTCATGTAATGTTGAAACATACACAATCCTCCAGTTAAAATGTTTTTACTTTCTAAAAGTCTTATTTATAGGAAAGTTCAATCCTTATGCCTTCGCTGTTTCAGGGTGTCATGTTTTATCTCATATGTGTGTTTGTACTTCATAGAAATGGGTGTTAACCCATTGGCATACACAGACTTCCCTGAGACGGCCGGGCTCGCTAGGTCCATTAATACACAGCCGGCTGTGAGACGCAATTCAGAGACCAACCCAACATCACAGCACAACAGGGGTATGTATTGAAGTCAATAAAAATTAATTTTGCATCAATAAAATATAAATGTACAAAATTGCCATTTTCGCCTAAAAATTAGTATTTATAGGTGCGCCATGTGTTATAAAAAGTAGTAAGGGACATATTTGAATACATATTACAAACATGGGTAGACATCAGTCAATTTTTATAATGTTTACAGATGCCTTCAGTTGTATAAATCACAAACAGATTTACCCTCTCAGCCACTTTTATTTAAATCATATTTATTGAGACAGAGAGACACCCTGCACCCTGCAACAGACTGCTCATCTGGTACTGTGATACAGTTGTTGTGTTTCAAGAGAGGCTTGAGGATTGCTGGACCCTGAAGTTTGAGGCATGCTGCTCCTCCAAAATATCTATTACAGACATGGTCTAGCAGTTTCAGCAGTCCCTGCTGAAACTGCTAGACCCTAACATGCAGGCAGTAGGTTCCTCTAAACTGTTGGTAACTACCAGTCAACACCATGTGACATTTCAGATGATTTGATCTTCTAGGGGAACACTGTTCCATGTACTTGCACTGCTTACTAATGTTAAAAACCATCACAGCTAAAAGCAGACTATGTGACAACCATAGTGACAGAAGAGTTGATGACATAAAGCCATGGGGACTGTTTAGTGTTCGTGTTCCACATCACAGCAGATTAATTTCAAGAAAATTAGGTCTCAAATAGTGTCTCTATAATTTGTACGACAGTTTTAGTGATTTCCAATTACCCTTTTTGGTGATGGATGACTGCAGAGGGGCAAGAAAGAAATCATTTCCTGATAAGCGAACTCATCTGACTCAGTGCACTGAATAATCCCATCCAAGATCAGTGCTCGGCCATGTGATTTTCTGTAACAAATAGGCTTACATATACAAAAAAGGGAAAAACACACGGAGTAATTTAATTCTCAGTGCAAAATATTTAGTATTTCCTACTACATGTTTCTTTCTTAAGCAGAATACCAGTGGCACCAACATAAATGGGGGGAAAAGTTCTTAAGTCAGCAGCAGTATCACAAATTCTTTTAACACTTGTAAGACACTCTGCTTCCACTTTTGGTCTGGTCTTTCATTTACTTTGGCATGAACTTCTCTCTTCTGTGTATAATGACTAATATATATTTCCTATGATTATGATGAAACGTACCACACGGTAAAGTCCACAAAGCAAATATCTGATTAAAGCCTTGGAATCAATGAATAATGATCATATCAGTTTGCTTACATAAATAATATATGAATGTCCATGGCGACTGGTACGTGAAAGCTGTGCAACATCAGAACGGTAATGAACCTGAGAATAGTGCTGAGGAATGTTGTGACCTTAGAATAAGTAAATGGTAGCTGGTAAAAGCTGCAATACAAACTTCATAACTTTTACTCTACATAAAATGTTAGAAGAATAACCCATCAGGTAGGAAGAGATGGGCAGGACATGCAGCAAGCATAGGATACATAAGAAATACATAGGTCTGGATGGCAAACCTGAAGAGAATACTTGGTAGACCTAGGTGTAATAGGAGGATAATATTAAAATAGGACTTACATTGGGAATGATGATGTGAAATGGATTCATCTGACTCAGGACAGGATCCAGTGATTTTCTCTTATGATAACGAACTTTTGGGTTCCACAGAAGTTGGGAATTTGACAACTAGCTTCCTGAGAAGGACTTTCATCAGTTCAACAAATATGGGTGATATTTGAAAGTGGTGATGTGTTCAGAATTCCTAACATGTCTGGCGCTATATTTGGTTTAAAATAACTTAGTTCATAGTTTATTATTCCTACTAATAACATTCGCTAATATTCTTACGTCTGCAGTACTAAAATGTCTTGGTATTCTGACTTTTCAGAATGTAAAACCTCTTTCACTTCCAAAGACAGGCTCACTCCAGGCCATAAAGAGCTCAGCTCACTGAACCATCCTTCCTTCAGACCATTCATCACTCGCGCTGTGAAAAGGAACGTGTTGTCCTCAGTTAATGCAGTGTTTAACGCTGCAGTTATAAGAAAAATACAACGATTTAAGACAAGGTCCTGCCAATACACTCTGTGTACTCAAACTTGAATCATACACACGTTATGAGAAACGTCACAATTCCACAACTTGAGTTTGAACTTGAACCACAGCCATCGGCAGGCAAGCTAATATCACAAATTAAATAGCATGCATATTTTCTTACTATGAACCTTTGCCACGTGTAATTGCACACAGCTGTTCCGCAGCTGACACCGCCAAAGAGTAAGAGCTGATTGTCTATTAAGCCATCTACAGGCTGCGGCAAGAAATCGTAGGCAGAGGAAAGTCATGTTGAGATATGTATAAATTTGCATTAAATGAAGCTTGAATATTACGTTTGTATTTGTCAAGGTTGTCGTTTCAAAATTTGTCGAATTTTAATGTTTGCATTATTAAAAATTGTTGTAATTAAAATAATAGTCGTAATTTGTTTCACAATCCCAGCGCAGTCGTGACTAGTGGACACAGCGGCAATAATTAATCCATCCAGAAAAACGCGTAAAAAGATTAACAAGAAAAAGAATGCTGCAGAATGGTTTGCAGATTTCTTTTTTTTTTTTTAATTTGAGAATCCTACTATTACAAAAAAATTAACTTATAATAAACTGTACTTAATATTTTTCTCAGAATATATATATATATATATATATATATATATATATATATATATATATATATATATATATAAATTTATAATATCATTAACAGGCATTATAAAAAAGTTAAGTTCCAACATTAACAGCCTCCAGGTGGCAAAATACATAAGTTTGCGGCAGTTCAATTGTTACTACTATTAAATAGTTATGTCTTGGTTTTCAAATATGATAGGTATATTTGTTTGTTCTCACAGAGACGGCATAATAGAATTCCTCTATATTCCTCGATGCAGTTTGGCATAAATGCATTATTTAAATTCATACATTTTCTCAGAACAATATAAAGGACCAAAAACGATTTCTCTTTGACTTTGGCCTTTGCCCCGCCTCCAGGGCTATAGGGAATAATTTATTTGCCATCAGGATTAAAATAATTCGAATTCCAGGTTTCAAATATGAGAAGAGTGTTTAGGTAGTTAAATTAGCTAGACGAATTAACTAGATGCACGTAGCAATAATATTTGAAATGAAAAGTTAAACCTATACAAAAAGGTGGATATTTCATTTATTTTCTTGAACTTGCCACAAAGAAAAGAGGGTATGGAACAAAAAAAAGTACAGTAAAATTAAAATTACGTACGGGTTTAATAAATGTAATTGCAGTTTTCGCTGTCATCGTTACAGTGGCCTTGTATGTCGTGTTATAAGCGATTACCGAATTTAGTTCCTACGTATTTTTGTCGGTTACGGTTGCTCAGTCGTCGTGTTCGTAATCTGCTCTGTTGTGTCTGTGAATACACTGTTGCGTATTAGTTCCCTGATGTCATTTTAAACATCAATTTGTAAACAGTAGCTTTGCATCTAAAATTAATATTCGAAGTGCCCTGTCTTTATATATATTATTTGACTGTGGCACAACTTACGCTAACCAATCAACAGTCAAAAACATGTCTTCTACTACTACTACTACTACTACTACTACTACTACTACTACTACTACTACTACAAATCGGTATTAATTAGTACTTTGCACAACTGTGATGTGACAAGAACGAAAAAGAAGTTTGGACGGATATGTTATTTGCTAAATGTACAGAAATATTTATATTGGATAAATATGTGAATATGTCCAACTTTATTTTTGTAAATGTATGTAAACGTTTTTTTGTTGTTTCAAGTTGTGCATTGATTCATGGCTGCCATATTGAAGACTTCATGACGGGAATCGTTTGTTGACTCGGCCTTTTTGCTATGGAAGAAACAAAAATTATATATCACATAGATGATGAAGAAACTCCGTATTTAGTTAAACTGACTATTGCGCCCGAACGTGTTACATTAGCAGATTTCAAGAATGTTCTTAATCGACCAAACTACAAGTTCTTCTTTAAGTCAATGGATGATGATTTTGGGTAAGCCTGTTCACGAAAATTTACGTTTATTTTATAGATGAGGAATTGCGGTTACGATATTGAAAGCCTAACATAAAGCAGAGCAAACTGAATTTTATTGAACTTTGCAGAATGGAAATTTGTGTTAAAGTTGATGTAATACTGCTTTTTCCGACACAAAATTGTTTGTTGACATTACACATCAAACAAGCGGGATGCCAATTTGAACAAGGGAAAATTTGCTATTTTTATTTTAGTTCATTCTGGTTCTAGTTTTAGCTTTTCTGGTTTCAATTTTCAGTGTTGTGAAAGAAGAGATTATCGATGATGATGCTCATTTACCATGTTTCAATGGAAGAGTAGTTTCATGGGTAAGTACCTGGAGAGATTGTTGCCACTTTTATTACTTGGGTGCGGTAGTAACTGGGGTTCGGTATAATACTGTTTATGAAATTCGAAGTAAAAGAAATATATTTACATATGGTATTTTTGCAGTTGGTCTCAGCTGAAGGCAGCAATGTTTCGGATGGGACATCTCAGTGTACTGACAGTGTTGTACATTCTGATATAAAGGTTCCTATAGATAGACCTGGAGATCCTCAGTAAGTTACTCTGATTCTTTTAATTACTCATTTGGGAATATGTGAGATTTTACTCTTTCTTAGTGTAACCTTTGTGTGCTGTCTGAATTAGAGACTTTGATTAATGATTGTGTGTGGAAAGAGACATGGCCTGTGGTGACAGCTCTATTTGTTGAAGTTTGTAGGTATTAAGTTAACAGTTAAACCAAAAGGATCCAACTTACTACCTGATATATAACTTCTTACAGATCTTCTGTCATTAGCATCTTGAAATACCACTGTTTCTTTTTCAGAAGTAATATAGTTTAACAAAAGTGGTAATATAGCTGTAATACATTCTTGTCTCTTCCATACTTTGCGGCATGTTTTATGTATTTGCACCTTAGATCAGGGTTGGCAGCACAACACAGCCACGCAAATTAATAGACTCAGTCCACCAATATTAGACTTTGATGTTGCATTGTAACAGCAAACTCAATTTTTGTTTTCCATCATAAGACATAAATGTACACCAGCAAGGCTGGCCATTTATACTGCCAGGGTTATGCTATAGTCGATATAAAACATCCCCATTGGTGTATCAAATCTCAAATTTATGTTGTTATTTAATTGTCAATAACTGAATAAAAACACACATCAGAGGTCATTTTATTAACAGAAACTCAATCCTAAAGTATTTATTCCACCAAAGTTAAGCTTTGAGGTTTAATTTTGGTGATAGGTTAAGCCTTTACATTTTATTGACAGGAACCCACATTATGTCTCAATAGCATCACATTCCTGTTAAATTAACTGAGTATGCTTAAGCTATCTGGATACCCACCTTACCTTCACAACCATCATGTTTGTTATGGTCACTGTCATTTCTGACAATCCTCATTCACTATGGTTTCTGTTGCATCAGATATGAATTTTGGCCATAAATGAAGGCCGCATTTTAACAATGGGTGTGTGATCACCATATTGTAATGCTCACAAAATGTAAAGTGGACACTTGAAGTCAAAACACAACTATATTTGATATATAGCTAATGATGGTAAAACAGCTAACAACTACATGTTTCGGCCTCTAAAAAGTCTATCATCGGGGTTTATATTAGTTGTATGTTATATGATACGATGAACAAGATCTCATCATCAGACAGAAGATACGGTGTATATTGTACAGCTCTTTTCAATAAATGTACCACCTGAAGATGGCCTTTTTAAAGGCCGAAACATGTAGTTGTTAGCTGTTTTACCATCATTAGCTATATATAAAATATAGTTGTGTTTTGAATTCACGTGTCTACTTTATATTTTGTGATTTGACTAACACAACGGGGATGTCTCACCTCAAAGTTATGTTGTAAGGCTGTTCTAAAAGAAACAGACTGATTCTGACACCAGCTGTATTGTGGACAGAAGTGCAGTTTTTGCACTTATCTGTTTTCCGTATCTTTCACGCTTGCCGTTTTGAAGTATTAACTGTTCTGTGCAGAGCAGTGAGTATGTTTGTTACACTGTCCACAGAAGGAGTCTGCTTGCAGCATGCAGCTTTATGACTAGTTAATATTTTATATTACTGTTAATTTTAGAGAGATCATTTTGGTATGTTGTAGGTACCATGGCATGTATAAATTAAAAGCCCTGTTCATTGTCACTTCTATTTACTAAATAAGTTCCATTTTTCAAGTTTATATTTTTCATAAACTCAATGTAGGTGTCTACAAACAGCCAGTTGAAGTCTATCTCTTGGCTATTATATGCTTCTTACCATGGTGACCACTGGAAACTACATTTTAAAGTACCACTGTCATATGCAGCAGCAGTTATAGGAGAAGTGTATACATTAAAGTCAAGGAGAGTGTGTTTGGCATGATGATAAATTATAAAATTAGAAGTAAGTTACTTAGTGTTAATAGTGAAAGGTAATTGGAAATAACCACTATCATTTATAACAATCTTGTAAGACCTCTCATATCTTTATTTTATAGTATTATCAATCCAGTTCATGGTGGTAGACCAAATGTGGAAGATACAACCTGCACAGAAACAGAATCTATCATTAGTTCTCGCCAGGGTAAGTGTGATGTTTGACTTTTCATAGTCCTAAATTTGTTAGTGATTCATTTGTCAGTGTAAATGTTATATATGTGTTATGCATATGTATTCATAAAGGCACAAAGTTTAACACATTTATGTATACTGGGATTGCTGTCATTTGTGAATGGATGCTTTATAATTAAGGATTGGATAGTTTATAATAAAGGATTTGTCATGGGCTAGATTCACATGGGGGAGGGGCCAGACATCTGGAAGGAAGGGAGAAAGGGGGTGTCTGGTGACATGATGTGGCTGGGACTGCCACTCTTGTGGGAGATTTTCCTTTCACAAGGGTTCCACTGTGGGCGTGTTTTACACCAATGATGGGAACTTTATATTATGTTTTAGCATATTGTGACAGTATTCATGATGGACAAAAGTTCTTTCACCATCAAGGAGAATGTCATTTGCATGTGGGTTTATAGGAAAGAGATGAAGCAGTAAAGTGTATGATGAAATGGCAGTGACCTTTGTCTTTTATTTTAAGATAGCAGCTTCAACTGAGGCTAATTATAAACTGGAAAACTAGTTCTGTGTTAGATGTGAAATAAAATGAAAGACTTTAGATATACGCGTATGTCAAGTGCTTATTTGGAGGAATCAGTTCTTTGATCTCCCAGAACATCCATGATGAATGATCTTCAGGTTTCCTTATTCCAGTGACCTGCATGATGTGCATCATTAGGAAGGAAGGCTGCCGTGAGTAGTGACCCACGTTTATAAACAAATTAAGTTCTGATGACATGGCTGTGTGGCAGTAGGCATGTGCATCTTTACTGTATACATTCCAAGCCTTGGTGCCCCATTACAACATTATGTTTACTGATAATTGCATAGTATAGCTCAGCACACAGTCATGAAAGGCTGTAATCCAGTCCAAACAATATCCCTGTTCCTCTGAAGAAATTGGAGGTTCCTGGATTCTGGAATTCTGCTCATCAGTTTGTATGTATTTTCTGGGAGATATAAGAACTTGATTCCTCCAAATGAGTGCTGACATTCACGTGTGTGTTTGGTCATGTGTCTTGTTTTACATCTAACACAGAAGCAGTTACAGATGTTTTTTTGTTTCAAATTTTTATAAATTTTTTTTGAGTTGGAGATGCCTTATAAAAACAAAAGGCACATTTTGTGCGTATTTCTTCATACATTTAGCCGCTTCTTCCTTTCAAATGAACCCATATGATTATGAGATGCTGCTTGATGGTGACTGGATTTGGTGTGACTGCTGTGAGAACACATTGAAACTAGATGGAAAGTTTTTATTACTGTTGTATGACATGTCTACGGTAACATACTTGTGAAAGGAAGATCCTCCACAAAACTGGAAATCCCAGCTGTTGTGTCATCTGACATTTTCTTTCCCTCTGGTTTCAGATGTCATGCCCCTCATCTTAATCAAAGGCCAAATACATATCATGCGATCATCATAACATTCATCGTCCCTTGTGTTTTTTTATATGTGACATGTCCATTACTATAAACCATGTAATCATGACTTTGGCCATTCCTATATATATATGGCAGTTCTGGTTATGTCATAAAGTTTGCTGTGTCTTAGTCCCATGCTTACACTGCTGTCACCTTTGGAGCACTTACTTTCCGAATATACAAAGATCGATTGAAGCTTTTTTAAAATCATCATAATTCTCTTCATTTTGATCACTGATTTTGTGTGTGTGTATAAATCAAGTAGTTAAAACTGATACCCACAGGACAAGGTTGAAGACTTCTTATTGCAGTTTATTTTCCTGAACGTACCCTGATAGGCACCTGTATTAAGATTCATAAAACCCGAAGTGTCTTTGTCACAGATATATCTGATACGTAAAACATTTATGTTCCAGATGGGCAACTGCTTGCAAGAAATTTTGTGTCATGTGCGTTGTGTTCATTATTTAAGTTGCTTTTGTTTAGGAATCACTTACATTACATTGATGAAAATATGTTCCACTACTTCAGTATGTCACGCTCCCTTTGTCAAGGTAATAAGGAAATGCAGTTTTCCAATCATTAAAAGTATCAAAAATATTCATTGCAGTTTGATATTTTTCTATCATGCTCTGCCCTTGTCATGCCTGTTTTCATTGCTGCTACAGTTGTGTTGTTATTGACTCGTAAGGTGCACTGACCTGGGTGTACTCTCTTGTTTAATGTAATAGTAGTAGGCTGTAACACAGGAGACTGACCGTCAAACAAGATGTTACTTTCTGGCTAGTGTGCCTTAAAGGTCTGCATCAGCACAGCTGTAACTAGTAACAACAGACACAACAAATGTGGAGTAAAACTGGAACATGATAGATAGCATTAGATGTTTGTTATGAAACTAATGATAAGCACATTATCTTTGCCTCATTACTGTGACAGTGAAGTGACATGTGACAACTGCGATGTACTGAATTTCATTGACCTTACCAACCTTGTGTTGTGACTTACTGCTTTTAAGAAGCCAGCTTAAATCATGAACAAAAGTTACACAGGACACAGAATTTGTAAAAACTAGGCATCTGTAGGAAGGCACTAGTTTTACTTATAAGCTATCATACTGAAAAGGTGACTTTTAAATCTTCAGCTCTGTGTCCATACTTTTGATGTTATTTATGCTAATAGATATAACAAAACAAACACTATTTATTTGTGTGTGTGTGTGTGTGTGTGTGTGTGTGTGCGCGCGTGTGTGAGAGAGAGAGAGAGAGAGAGAGAGAGAGAGAGAGAGAGAGAGAGAGAGGAGGGGGGGGGATAAAATGCAATTCATCCCCAACAGACTTTGACCCTCTAATTGGTCATCATCAGGAGGAAATTTTCATTAGCTTGTGGAGCATATGTGAGATGAAAAGGTAAAAATCTGTACCAGGGGTGGCCAAATGTGGCTCACACAAGTTTCCTATAAAAAATAATATTCAGGTCATTTACATGCAGTCTGTGAACAGTGTTTTCATATATTTTCTACAGAAAGGAGCCTCATTACCAACATACTAACCTATTGTGGTTGGATGAACAAAAATTAGAAGCCATCAAATAAGGAGAAGATGTTGTATTTTCTTAATGCTTGGCTCTTGCCTTAGTTGACTGCCAAAGTGTGGTTGCCAGAGCTCATGTAGCTGGCCACCCCTGATCTGTACAATAAAAGGGGTAGTAAACAGTAGTAGATTGCATTTGAAATGTGATGGCACAAACGCAGAAATCAGATTTCGTCTTTCGGTGAAACGGATGAGTCAGTTAAATCAGCGGGGGCATCAGTTCAGTTGAAAACTGGCAGCCGAGGTGTGCGCATCAGCGGTAGTAATGTACACCATGTTCCGAGGTAGTGTGAAGAGTACTGACTGCCCACTCCATTCACCAGTTTCCCCTTCACTTTCCCTCCTGTGCGTCACCGTGTGCCATCACATTTCAACTGGACTCTACCATGATATACATTGAAAAGGAAATCAGTACAAGTACTGTGCATTATTGGGTTTCAACATCATGAAGTAAAAACTTGGTAATAAAAACATTGTTACTGTGCTTAATTAAGCACCACACCTTAAGTCATGTGGGGGAGTGGAGGTATAGCTCCTTGGGAGCAAGGTGGAGGTGAGTGGTCAGCGTAATTTTGTGGCTGCTTTCCTCCATGGAAGGAACCCAGGTGCTAATTTGATTGGAGGCTGGGTGGACTTCTAAGCCAGTCTGGATGCTTTGGAAGGGAGTAGAATATGTTGCCTCTGCTGGGAATCAACCCACAATTTCTTGGGTGTCCAGATTGTAGCCTATTTACTGTACCAGCTTTGTATCTGTTCTTCTCACTTAATGGATTTCTTAGTCTTCCTTTCCATATTTACAATACACTAGCAAAGGATCCTGCAATGTTATGTGGTTAATTGATGTTCACAATACTCCTTTTGTTGAAGTATGAACGTTGTGGGTTTGAATATCTACAAATATATGTTGTATTGTGAGTGAATATTCTTATATTAATATAGTATAAATGCAGCATGGTACATAATCACAATTCCAAATTCTGTTGAAGTAAATTTTTTTTTTTTGTAGAGGGATTTTGTTTGGTGGCTGTGCTTTCTGTTGTGTGTAGTCACTTGCAGTCATGGCACTGGATAACAACTTTGTTACCCAGTCAGTAGCGGTGATTCAGTGAGACCACAGAAACTTAGTGGAGGGAGATTACTATCCTATTTTCAGGGTCAGCATTGTGCCGTCTGTACCCCCGTACATCCACCAAGAAACTACCCTGTAGGGTGTAAAACATCATAGCTGCATGGTATCTTTATTTTCCTTCCAGTTTAATGACAGTAACAACTGAATCACGGGAGATATTCATGTTAAGTGCTTGTGGAGGTAGATCATAGTTGACTTTTCAGTTTCTGTATGCAGTTGTGTTGTGTATGTGTTAACATTACAAACAAGGTGATGGTGTGAAACAGCAGTGTTATATAAATTTCAGGAAGGTTGATTCTTTATTAGTAGAAATTATATATAGATGTGGATCTTGACTGAGTATAATTATTAATTTTTAGTTCTTCCTGACCTTATCATCATAGATTGAAGAATTTAGAGGTTTCATGTATGTATTGCCTACTATTACAACTTGATCAAGAACGACTGTCATACATTTCAGCATAGTACTATGTTTTTAAAATATTGCAACAGTTACTTGTATTCATCCATCATCTATTACCACAATTATTCTTCAGTCTTTTATTATTGTATATATGCTTGTCACAGACATTGAATTTATAATAATTTTCTACAGTAAGGGCACTCATCAGATTAACCCTTAGACGCCGAATTAAATCCCATCTGCTCTTTGCTGGCATTATTAGGAGCTCACCATTTTCTCTACGTTAGCAGGATAAGGGTTAAATTATTAACCCTTAGGCGACTAATGTTTTATATATATATATATGGAGCACCAATTCTTGATGTTTCTAGATCACACACAACGACGCAGCACAGTCGGTAGGACTCCTCTGGACGAGTGATCAGCTCGTCGCAGAGACCTCTACCTGACAACACA
>Ga0268261_10002506_pt1 | contig 13174 bp, 9 predicted proteins | sample TergutNc150P1_FD_190353 | JGI IMG/M metagenome (GOLD analysis project Ga0268261, IMG submission 190353) | Nasutitermes corniger P1 segment gut microbial community from laboratory colony in Florida, USA - Nc150 P1 (SPAdes) (version 2) | ecosystem: Host-associated > Arthropoda: Insects > Digestive... | reverse complement strand
GTACTGTTAGGTTGCTCTGACAAATATAACCTTTACCACACAAATCACAGGTATATGGATAGTCATTATTATGCTTGAACATATGTTCTTTCAAACCATTCAGGTAACGGAACGACATATTACACACTTCACACTGATATGGTCGGTCCTCACTATGCCTGATTTTATGACGCTTAAAATCTGTTTCAATGGCAAATGATTTGTTACAAACATCACATCTAAATGGACGCACTTCACAATGCACACGCTGATAATGTTCCTTCATTTTATACTCCCTAATAAATGCTTTTTTGCAAACACCACAGCTATATGGATGATTGCGTATTCCATCATCTCTATGCATGCACTGATGTTTCTGCATTTTACTATGATCACTGTAGGACTTATTACACAAATTGCAAGAAAACGGACGCTCTCCAGTATGTAAGCGTTGATGTTTCTTCAGATTACACTTATCATAGAATGACTCAATACACACATTACTTGAGGACTGAGACTCCTGTTTGTGTGTGCGCCAGTGACTCTTGAATGTAGTACGAAGAGCAAATGACTTCTTACACACGTCACATGTGTACTGATTCCCTTCAGCATGTGCTGTCTGCTGTTCAGTTACAGTATTCTGATAAGAAAACATAATTAGTATTAATATCAACAATATTAATGTAGTATCTGACATGATTAACATGAACAGGAAAGAAGAATTGTATGGATAGAAGTGTTACAAAGGCACATAATTATTCAATATGGAATTATACAGACCATCACGTCTGTGAAACTTGTTGAAGTGTTCTGTAAATGATGGAAGAACAACACACCCCCACATAACATACATATTGTGTGGGTGTGTGTGTTAGATGGGCGACATTTTGGACCACTTAATGGTAGTAACTGGAGAAGGGAAATGTTACGAATATATCTCCAACTGCATGACACTTCAGTGCAACATGCCACATAAAACTGAATGCTGTCAACTGTGAAACACCAGAAATAAGGAAATAAGCTGTATACAGCTACAACTGTCAGATTAACCAGCCAAGCAAAACACTACCATCTGCTATCATAAAACAGCATCACTTAAGTTGGCTTTACACTTCTCAGGTATATCACTTCTGATACACAACTGAAAATGAAACCAAGTTTTGGAGTAATCTTAAGCTGATTTATCCCGGTTGTTTTATTCAAACACTATATTATAAAACAGGTTAATGCAACACAATGCAAGATTTCCAGGTTAACAAGCCAAAAACAGTAACCTGGATCTCATGGATATGCACTGAGGAGGACTATTTTGTGATACAGCATGTCAATAAAACATTATAGTAATGAATCATATTAAGACTGTAGTAGCTAGTCTGACTCACATCCATAAGATAAAGATTCTCAAGAGGAACCTGTATACCTGTACTGCAGTGAATAATACCAGAAACAAAGTGAATCACAGGAACCTAAATAAAAAATGACTTTAAACTTTACTGAACCTCATTCGATCCCGAATGCTGAAATTTGTGGTCTGTGCGATGGAGGTGGCTGCAACAATGCAAACGTTTTCAGCTTCAAATTCGGACAGCAGTCCGATGGCTGAGCAAATCATTCTGACTGATGCAAACATGTGTGAAAGTTGAAAGTTGAATCTGCATTCTCAACTCAGTTTTCACTGTTAGTTACATGAGTGTTTATCATTATTGCTACAGAAGCAGACAGAATACCATAAACTTCCGTCACTCTTAATGGTCATGATTTACATCCCCATCAGTCTATTGGCAGGCAATGAACTTATCAAACAATTTACAATAAAACATATTCTACACAGACACATAAAGAAGCAAACAATACTGCAAACAAAACTCACAATTCAGCCACCCTCACATCTAACATCTATGCACTTCAGGCATCCATCACATCCTGTGTACAACTGTCTTCTATTTCCAACTCAAAAGCCTCTAACATCCTCATAACAACCATCATTTAGCAATGCCAGGTGCCAAATAAACCTGACAAACACAGCATTACAAAAGTCGTTTATAGGAATCCTGCACTAAACATAGGTCATACAGAATGACACACGATTCGTGATCTTGGAATGCCCCTTGTATGCCCAGAACTGAAAAACCACCCAGAAGTGGTGAAGTGAGACTCACAAGGAACCTGCCTGCCAATCAGGAACACTTCTGATCAGTGCACAATTTGTTACTCAAGTTTCCCACATTCATTGTTCTAGTGCTGAAATGTCACTTAAGAAGGTTCATATTTCCTTTAGCAACAAAACCTTAAAAAACAAACTTGCAGTTGTTCCCAGCCACATGTTACTGTAATAACAACTGTACAGTTGCACTTTGTCCCATTTCTTCCCTGTATAAACTTTAATACAGAAACTACAGCAATGGTGATATCATCACAACGCCATGTGTGGACGTAAAGCTAGCTGCACAAATTCTCAGCCTCGACAATGAAGGGACAGAGGTGTTAGCTTCAGGCCTCGACCCTCTTACCCTGCGAAAAGACCCCGACACTTCTTAAGTAGAAAACTGGGTGGGCCCACAACTGAGCTGCATTTTTGGAGAAAATAATTGCTTAGCCTTTCCAACACTCTGACATTGATATCTGCATTATCCAGTCAACAGTCTGGTCACTGGCTGCCTATTGACTCAGCTAAGCAAGAAATATGAATAGATCTGAATGCATGACATTGAGTCCGAGAATTTAACAGTCACACATATTGAAATACCATTAACTCATGTTTAAATACTTGTAAAAAAACTATTCTGTGCATAGTGCTTAGAAATGTCATAATTTACCTCCAGATGAAATTTCACTTTCCAAAAGCAATTGGTTCATTATCATCAGAAGCATATATCCTAACCAAACATCTGTACTGCTGCCATCTCGTTCCTTATCATTTTGTAAATATAGCACCTTTACAAAAGTTTAAAATTTCCCCACTACCTACTACCATTTACAATTCCAGTATCTGCAAGTGAGTACTGCTCACACTTCACAAGTCCGTGTGTCTTCCAAGTTGATATTACCGAGTGTAGAAAATTGAAGCTTACGGTGTTCATATGGTGTCTAACGATATCCTAAGTTATACGAGGATTGTGAAAACCAATCAGTTGATATAAATGTATGAATGCAAGTGATAGACAGACAGACAAACAAGGGCACACTATACTAAATTTTGTATTTTACAGATCTTTCCTCTCAAGATAGCCAAGTGTTAGGCTCATTTTATTTCCATGTTGTCTGTGTGTCCTCTCACTTCTTCTATTGAAAGAGTTCACCCATTTTCATGATACAAAAATCTCATATATATTTGAAGGTCACACCTACACTGCGTTTTAACGTTTATTTCCTACCAATCAGTAATAACGAAATGGCGGACACCCACATATTCGAGGTGGTAGGAATACTAGTGCGACTTACATTACAGCCCCAAAATGATAGTTCTAGACTTAGAATACTGTACTGTGTTACGGTAATGTTTTGCTGCAGTACAATGTTCCTGTTGCGCTATAGGAACTATAATTTTATGTTTGAGTGGAAGTGTCACTGAATGAATGAACAGCACTGTGTGCGTGTGTGTGTGTGTGTGTGTGTGTGTGTGTGTGCGCGTGTGCACGCACGCACACAGGCACGCTCACGTGAACGAAATCACGTAAGCCACCTGAAGGGTTTGGTTTGCGTTACTTTCCCACTTTCAGCACAGTGCAGCATATTTCTCGCTCAAATGCACAGAACTTTTGGCTTCGCCTGTATACAAATCGTGGCTAAAGCAACCATTTTGTTTTATATTGTCAAAACAAAAAAGAACACTGCACAAGTGGAGAGCAACTGAGATGAACAGAAATGGTATACAGCATAAAATATTGTAACGGCACATCTACTATAATACCCATAAACATCCCAATTCTGTCTGCCGTCAGCCAGTAGATAACTGTCCTGCGATATATTTATACAAGTCCATTGGTGATTACTGGTGTGTATTGGTATCCAGAATTAGAAATCAAAGCAGACTTGAGTTCCCAATGGAGAAATAATTTGTATTCTTGATATTAATAAATGCCTCATATTAATAATAATAAAATTTTTCAGCACAGCACAAATAACAGAGAGTGAAACCAAGCTTAAATGTTATATTTTCCCACAGTAAGTGAGTTGTGACACTTTACCACAGTTTCATTTTAGGAACTGTGCCAGACATCCTTAATCATTCACACAAAATACAGCACTACAGACGTTACAGACAGCACAGGAAAAAATGTCTGCTAAGATGTTTCCTGCATCCAAATGATTTGTTTTCAAGCATCACACACAAATGGACGCTCTTCAGTATGAATGGCCTTATGTACCTTAAGAGCACGCCTATCAACAAATGTGTGACTACACACATCACAGATGTAAGGACGCTCTCCAGTATGAAGACGAAGATGTCTATTCAGGCCACTCTTCCGAGTAAAGGATTTATCACATACATTACATACATAGGGATGCTCTCCACTATGTACACGCAGGTGTATTGTCAGGCCACTTTGAAAACTAAAACCTTTACCACACAAATCACAGATATATGGATAGTCATTATTATGCTTGAACATGTGTCGTTCCAAAACACCTTGGGAAACGAATGACATATCACACACATCACAGTGATACGGTCGTTCCTCAGTATGCCTGATTTTATGACGCTTAAAATCTTGTTGAATAGCAAACGTTTTGTTACAAACATCACATCTAAATGGACGCATTTCAACATGCATTCGCTGATAATGACGCTTCACCTCAGCCTTAGAAACAAACGCTTTCTTACACACATCACAGTTATATGAATGCTCACGACTGTGTAAGCGCCGAAGATGCTCCCTCAGAACGCTCTGACCACTGAAGGACTTATTACACACATCACAAACGTAAGGACGCTCTCCAGTATGTACACGCATGTGTATGGTTAGGTTGCTCTGACAAACATACCCTTTACCACACAAATCACAGGTATATGGATAGTCATTATTATGCTTGAACATATGTTCTTTCAGAGCATTCAGGTAACGGAACGACATATTACACACATCACACTGATATGGTCGCTCCTCACTATGCATGATTTTATGGCGCTTAAAATCTGTTTCAATGGCAAATGATTTGTTACAAATATCACATCTAAATGGACGCTCTTCGCAATGCACACGCTGATAATGTTCCTTCATATTACAGTCCCTAAAAAATCTTTTTTTGCAAACACCACAGCTATATGGACGATTGCGTATTCCATCATCTCTGTGCATGCACTGATGTTCCTTCAGTTTACTCTGATCACTGTAGGACTTATTACACCATTTGCAAAAGAACGGACGCTCTCCAGAATGCAACTGTTTATGTTTCTTCACATTACTCTTATCATAGAATGACTCACTACACACATTACTTGAGTACTGAGACTGCTGTTTGTGTGTGCGCCAGTGACTCTTGAATGTAGTACGAAGAGCAAATGACTTCTTACACACGTCACATGTGTACTGATTCCCTTCAGCATGTGCTGTCTGCTGTTCAGTTACAGTATTCTGATAAGAAAACATAATTATTATTAATATCAGCTATATTAATGTAGTATCTGACATGATTAATATCAACAGGAAAGAGGAATGGTATAGATACAAGTGTTACAAAGGAACATAATTATTCAATACGGAATTATACAGTCCATTATATTTCTGAAACTTGGTGTGCAGTGTTTTGTAAATGATGGAAGAACAACACACCCTCTCATAACACACATACTGTGTGTGTGTTAGTTGGGAGACATTTTGGACCAATTCATGGTAGTAACTGAACAAAGGAAATGTCAGTAATATATCTCCAACTGCATGGCACTGTAGTGCACCATGCCACATGAAACTGAATGCTGTCAATTGTGGAACATCAGAAACAAGGGAATAAGCTGTAAACAGCTACAACTGTCAGATTAATCAGCCAAGCAAAACACTGCCATCTGCTATCACAAAACAGCAACACTTAAATCGCCTTTACACTTCTCAGGTGTACAACTTATGATACAGAACTGAAAATGAAACCAAGATTTGGATTGATTAGTCAGTGACTGAAAAACAAGTGTAATTTTAAGGTAATTTAACCCTGTTGTGTTTTATTCAAACACTATATTATAAAACAGGCTAATGCAAAACAAATGAAAGAATGTCAGGTTAACAAGCCAAAACTAGTAACCTGGAACTCATGGATATGCACTGAGGAGGACTGTATTCTGATACAGCACGTCAATAAAACACTACAGCAAGGAATCCTATTAAGACTGAAGCAGCTATTCTCACTGACATCCATAAGATAAAGAACCTCAAGACAAACCTGTATAGCTGTACTGCAGTGAATAGTACCGGAAACAAAGTGAATCACAGGAACCTAAATAAAAAATGACTCTAAACTTTACTGAACCTAATAACAGCCCGAATGCTGAAATTTGCGTTCTGTGGGGTGGAGGTGGATGCAAAAATGCAAACGTTTCCAGCTTCAAATTCGGACAGCAGTCCGATGGCTGTGCAACTACAACGGACCAATGTAAACATGTGTGAAAGTTGAATCCCTTGTAGCCATAACACCAATCACCTCTGTAACCATCTGCCTTCTCAACTCAGTTTGCGCCGTTAGTTACATGCCTGTTTGTGTATCATTATTGCTAAAGAAGCAGACAAAATACCATAAACTTCCGTCACTCTTAATGGTCATGTATTACATCCCCATCAGTCTATTGGCAGGCCATGAACTTATCAAACAATTTACAACAAAACATATTCTACACAGACTCATAAAGAAGCAAACAATACCCCACATAAAACTCACAATTCAGCCACCCTCACATCTAACATCTATGCACTTCAGGCTTCCATCACATCCTGTGTACAAATGTGTTCTATTTCCATTTCAATTGCCTCTAACATCTTCATAACAACTATCATTTAGCAATGCCTTGTGCCAAATAAACGTGATAAACACAGCATTACAAAAGTCGTTTTTAGGTATCCTGCAGTAAACTGAAGTCATACAGAATGACATACAATTCCTGATCTTGGAATGCCCCTTGTATGCCCGGAATTGAAAAAATAACTAGAAGTGGTGAAGTGAGACTCACAAGGAACCTGCCTGCCAATCAGGAACACTTCTGATCAGTGCACAATTTGTTACTCAAGTTTCCCACATTCATTGCTCTAGTGTTGAAATGTTGCTTAAGAAGTTTCATATTTCCTTTAGCAACAAAACCATAAAAAAATAAACTTGCAGTTGTTCCCAGCCACATGTTACTGTAATAACAACTGTACAGTTTGATTTTATCATTTTGTTCCCTCTATAAATTTTAATATAGAAACTACAGCAATGGTGATATCATCACCATGCCATGTGTGGACGTAAAGCTAGCTGTACTAATTCTCAACCTTGACACTGAAGGGACAGAGGTGTTAGCTTCAGGCCTTGGCCAACTTACCCTGCAAAAAGACCCCAATGCTTTTTGGGTAGGAATCTGGGTGGGCCCAGAATTGGGCTGCAATTTTCGAGAAATTAATTGTGTAGAATTTCCGACCTTCATGTCTCCATTATCCAGTCAACAGGCTGGTCACTGGCTGCCTATTGACTGAGCTAAGCAGGCAATAAGAATAGATCAGACTGCATGACATTGAGTCCAAGAATTTAATAGTCACACAGAATGAATTACCATTGCCTCATGTTTAAACACTTGTAAAAATATACTTTGTATATAGTGATCAGAAATGTTATAATTTACTTGCAGATGAAATTTCACTTTTCAAAATCCAGTGCTTCATTATCATCAGAAGCAGAAATGTTAACCGAACATATGTACTGCCGCCACCTTGTTCCTTATCATTCTGTAAATAAAGCCTCTTTACAAAAGTTTAAAATTTCCCCACTACCACTAACACTCACAATTCCAGTATCTGCTCACACCTCACAAGTTCGTGTGTCTTCCATGTTGTTATTACTGAGTGTAGAAAATTACAGCTCAAGGCATTGGTGTGGTGTCTAACGATATCCTAATAGTTGTACCGGGATTTGTGAAAACCGATCAGTTGGTATAATTGTATGAATACAAGAGACAGACAGACAGAAAGGGTACACTATATTAATTTTTGTATTTTAGAGCACTTTACTCTCAAGATAGCCAAGCGTTAGGCTCATTTTATTTCCATGTTGTCTGTGTGACCTCTCACTTCTTCTGTTGACACAGTTCACCGATTTTTATGATACAAGATTCTCATATACTTGAAGGTCACACCTACATTTCGTTTTAAGTTTTATCTCCCACCAATCAGTAGTAATAAAATGAGACACCCACATTGCTGAGGCGGTAGCAACACTAGTGTTACTTACATTACAGCCCCAAAATGATGGTTTGAGGCTTAGAATACAGTACGTGTGTTACTGTCACATTTCCCTGCAGTAGAATGTTCCTGTTGACCGGTAAGAAGCATAATTTTATGTCTGGGTGGAAGTGTCAGTGAATGAATGAACAGCACTGTGTGTGTCTGTGTGTGCGGGCGCAGGCACGCTCACATGAATGAAATCACGTAAGCCACCTGAAGGGTTTGGTTTGTGGGACTTTCCCACTTTCAGCACAGTGCAGCATATTTCTTGCTCAAATGCACAGGACTTTTGGCTTCCCCTGTATACAAAGCCAAGCTAAAGTGGCCATTTTGTTTTATAGTGTCAAAACAATGAAGAGCACCGCACAAGTGGAGAGCAACTGAGATGTACAGAAATGGTACAAAGCATAAAATATTGTAACTGCACATCCACTCCAATAACCACTAACATTCCAATTCTGTCTGCCGCCAACCAGTAGATAACTGTCCTGCGATATATTTATACAAGTCCCGCAGTGGTTGCAGGTGTGTAGCGGGGTGCAGAATTAGAGTTCATAGCAATGTTGAGCCCCAATGGGGAAATAATTTGGTTTCTCGATAGTAATCAATGCCTCATAATGATGATAAAAACTTTCAGCTCAGTTCAAATAACAGACAGTGATATCAAGCTTAAATGTTATATTTTCCCACAGTAAGTGATTTGCAACACTTTATCACAGTTTCATTTTAGGAACTGTGCCAGACATTCATAATCATTAACACAAAATACAGCACTATAGACAATTCATACAGCATGGGGAAAAATGTCTGCTAAGATGTTTCCTGCATCCAAATGATTTGTTTTCAAGCATCACACACTAATGGATGCTCTTCAGTATGAATGACCAGATGTACCTTACGGGCATGCTCATCAACAAATGTTTGACTACACACATCACAGATGTAAGGACGCTCTGCAGTATGGAGACGAAGATGTCTATTCAGGCCACTCTTCCGGGTAAAGGATTTGTCACACACATCACAGATGTAAGGACGCTCTCCAGTATGTACACACTTGTGTCTTTTCAGTTTGCTTGGACAACTAAAACCTTTACCACATAATTTACAGTTAAATAGATAGTTATTCTTATGCTTCAATATGTGTCGTTTCAAAACACTCAGGCAACGGAACAACTTATTATACACATCACAGTGATACGGTCGTTCCTCAGTATGAATGATTTTATGACACTTAAAATCATGTTGAAAGGCAAATGATTTGTTACAAACATCACACCTAAATGGACGCACTTCAACATTCATTCGCTGATGATGGTGCTTCACCTCAATCTTAGAAACAAACACTTTCTTACACACATCACAACTATATTGATGCTCACGACTGTGTAGGCGCCGAAGATGCTTCTTCAGACACTTCTGACCACTGAAGGCTTTTGACACACATCACACACGTAAGGACGTTCTCCACTATGTACACACGTGTTCTGTCAGGCCACTATGAAAACTAAAACCTTTACCACACAAGTCACAGGTATATGGATAGTCATATTATGCTTGAACATATGTTCTTTCAAAGCATTCAGATAACGGAACGACATATTACACACTTCACACTGATATGGTCGGTCCTCACTATGCCTGATTTTATGACGCTGAAAATCTGTTTGAACGGCAAATGATTTGTTACAAACATCACATCTAAATGGACGCACTTCACAATGCACAAGCTGATAATGTTCCTTCATATTACACTCCCTAAAAAATACTTTTTTTTACAAACACTACAGCTATATGGACGATTGTGTATTCGCTCATCTCTCTGTATGCACAGATGTTTCTTCAGGTTACTCTGATCACTGCAGGACTTATTACACACAGCGCAAGAGAACGGACACTCTCCAATATGCAACTGTTAATGTTTCTTCAGATTACTCTTATCATAGAATGACTCACTAGACACATTACTTGAGTACTGAGACTCCTGTTTGTGTGTGCGCCAGTGACTCTTGAATGTAGTACTAAGAGCAAATGACTTCTTACACACGTCACATGTGTACTGATTCCCTTCAGCACGTGCTGTATGCTGTTCAGTTACAGTATTCTGATAAGAACACATAATTAGTATTAATATCAACAATATTAATGTAGTATCTGACACGATTAATATGAACAGGAAAGAGGAATGGTATGGATACAAATGTTACAAAGGCACATAAATATTGAATACAGAATTATACACTCCATCATGTCTCTGAAACTTGGTGCACAGTGGTCTGTAAATGATGGAAGAACAACACACCCTCTCATAACATACGTATTATGTGTGTGTGTTAGTTGGGAGACATTTTGGACCACTTCACGGTAGTAACCGAACAAAGGAAATTTCAGTAATATATCTCCACCTGCATGACACTGCAGTGCATCACGCCACATGAAACCGAATGCTTTCAACTGTGGAACATCAGAAATATGGGAATAAGCTGTAAACAGGTACAACTGACATGTGAAACAGCCAAGCAATACACTGCTATCCTCTATTGCAAAACAGCATCACTTAAGTTGTCTTTACACTTCTCAGGTGTATAACTTCTGATACAGAACTGAAAATGAAACCAAGTTTTGGATTGATTTAAAAAAAAAAAACTTAAGCTGATTTATCCCGGTTGCTTTATTCAAATACTATAATATAAAACAGGCTAATGCAATACAATGCAAGACTGCCAGGTTAACAAGCCAAAACTAGTAACCTGGATCTCATAGATACGCAATTAGGAGGACTGTTTTGTGATACAGCATGTCAATAAAACACCACAGCAGTGAATCATATTGAGACTGTAGCAGCTAGTCTGACTGACATCCATAAAATAAAAAACATAAAGAGGAACCTGCATACCTGTACTGCAGTGAATAGTACCTGAAACAAATTGAATGGCTGGCACCTAAGTGAAAAATGACTCTTAACATTATTGAACCCAATTCCAGGCTGATCGCTGAAATTTGTGTTCTGTTGGATGGAGGTGGCTGTGACAATGTAAACATTTTCAGCTTCAAATTCGGACAGCAGTCCGATGGCTGTGCAACTAATACTGACCGATGTAAAGATGTGTGAAAGTTGAATTGCTGGTAGCCATAGCACTAATGGCCTCTGCAACAATCTGCATTCTCAACTACTTTTGCACCGTTAGTTACATGAGTGTTTGTTTATCGTTATTGCTACAGAAGCAGACAATATACCGAAAACTTCAGTCACTCCTAATGGTCAGGAATTACATTCTCATCATTCTACTGGCATGCAATGAACTTATCAAACAATTTACAACAAAACATATTGTACATACACACAAAGAAACAAACAATTCCCCACATAAATCTCACACTTCAGCCAACTTCACCTCTAACATTTTCCCACATGAGGCTTCCATCACATCCTCTGTACAACTGTGTTATAATGTTTTGTGCTGGGTAACTCTAATGAAAGTTAGAACTGAGATACAACATTTAACAGTTCTAAAATCCTGTGACATTTACTGTACTGTGCAGATAAACTTCACAACACCTAAATCTAACTAAGATCTATTTCCATTTCAATCTCTCCTTCAATTTTCAGTATTCTCTCATTTCCTTTATGTCATTCAGTAGATGCTTACATCTTCTTCCTCATGTTTCTTTACCTTCATTCTTTCATTCAATATCATGCGTTAGAGGGTCGTTCCTACGCAAAGTGCAACCAATCCGGTTACCCTTCATTGCACTGTATATAAGATGTCAGTCTCTTCCTTTAATCTATGGAATACTACACACATCATATGACTGGTTCATCCGATCTTCTCCATTGTTCCCAATATCATACTTAAGAACTCTCAAGTTGTTTCTATCCTGTTTTTTAAACTCTTCACCATTCAGCATGTATACCTTGTGTAATCTGTAATCAGACTACCGAGATAGTTGAAATATTTAACATTCTACAGTTGTTTTGATGTATGACAATCTGCAGTATGGATGGATGGATGTCTCGATATCTACATTATCTAATTTCTTTCCACAATCATATCCATTCCACAGAATCTTCCAACTTAAAACTGCTGTACAAATCAAGCCCTCAAGTATAATTTTCTCTTAACCACTAACTGTACAAAATGTTTTAAGAGCTGTACCATGCACCGTGCACGGTACAAACTTTTCCCAGACTTACTGCAATATGACGCTTCTGCTGCTAACGCAATGTTCTACTGCCAGTGCATACAGACTAGTGCCTGCTGAGACATTTCCTGCCCTGAAGCATGTGTCATGGCTGAGCAATGTATCTTAAGTAGCAGTAAGTGTCGTAAAATTAATGGTTGTGTTTAACAAGAAAATGGCGGAATTAAAACAACCAGATGTCTGTGTACAAGTTACTTTGAAGTGTGGAAATTGCTATGAAAATATCTGAAGTTCTCAAAGCAGTTCTGGAGAATACACAAAGCATGGGGGGTTTTCTACGTACAAAAGGTGTAAACCACCCAATATAGCAAATGCTACGGGCATCCATCAATGAGGAACGCTTATAAAAATGAGTTTCAAGTGAAGGTACTTTTCCTAGAAACAGCAAACCACTATCCATGATTTTGCTGACAGGCTGAGAAGTTTCTTTGGTTATCCAAGCATTTTGAAAGACAATCTTAACCCTTAGGCGACTAATGTCACATATAAATGGAGCACCCTTTCTTGATGTTTCTAGATCACACACAACGACACAGCACAGTCGGTAGGACTCCTCTGGACGAGTGATCAGCTCGTCGCAGAGACCTCTACCT
>Ga0268261_10002505_pt1 | contig 13179 bp, 10 predicted proteins | sample TergutNc150P1_FD_190353 | JGI IMG/M metagenome (GOLD analysis project Ga0268261, IMG submission 190353) | Nasutitermes corniger P1 segment gut microbial community from laboratory colony in Florida, USA - Nc150 P1 (SPAdes) (version 2) | ecosystem: Host-associated > Arthropoda: Insects >... | reverse complement strand
AGCAGCCTCTGGTTTTGCATACGTGAGGGTTGTTGGACGTGTGGTTGCTGCCAACAACACTACATGTACGCAAAACCAGAGGCTGCTAGTGCAGTTTTAGGCTCCTGATGATGGGCGGTGTGTCGCCCGAAACATGTTGAGCTTCATATAAATATGAAATAATAAATTTTCATACACTGTTGCATCTTGTCGGATTTTTTTTGGCTATGTGAGTTGTACTATGATGCATGGATCCACGAACATCAAGCTACCAAGTACACTTCCAGAGACCAGAACATGGAATGCTAAGCCACTCACCAGTACATTTTGGTGACCAGCATTTGGTCTCTTTCGATGGTAAAGGTCAAAACATGAATCCTCCATAAGGCAGCCTACCAGCACCAGAAATGGTGCAGCCATACTTACCAAAATACAAAGTGACCTCCCCGTCACAATCTTAAACTTTCAAAAAATACCCACATATAAAATGTGTATTGTGGAGGGGAGGGGGGAATAATCTTACACTTGGATAAATACAGCATTCTATGGATGCCCACTGGAGTCTGAAATGTAACTGGCTCTACATAAATCTGCCAAACAGAACTCTGTCTTACCAGCAGAACCAGAGTAAAATGATGATGATGGTGTGATAGTGGGCACTACGTTGCTCTGCACAGGTCCTGGTCGCTGCACCATCTGCGAGCTGGACAGGTAGTTCTGATTGACATTCAGGACCTGACTTGGATCATACTGGATGTATAACTGAAAACACAAGCAGCCACACACCCACCATTTCATAGGCTGCCCTAATATTGACATGCCATCCCACTGCCTGCCTTGCCATTTGTTCCTGGTTCATGGCGTTTTACTGATTTATTATGCTAATGATATTCAGTACTATTATGTTATTTTGAACACAACTGAATATCCTAATTGTGTCCTAACGTGACTCTCAGGTTTTACACAACATATCTCATTCATCAAGCTTAACCATGTTCTACAAATGAGGCACTTAAACAATGCACCTATTACACACACCACGCAACACCAATAATCGCTTAACTACACATCAGCACAAGGTAAGCAGCACAGTGCTGTATTTTACAGTAACCATGAACAGGAAGTAATATACATAAGCACACCCAGTGGATCAAAAAATGTAGGCTAGCTACTCAAGCAATATAGTGAGCAAGTGGCAAGACAATGTGCTCCAAGTGTGTGAACACTCTTCATGCTGGACTATGGCTACAAGTAGCCTCTCAGCTGACATTCATAACACATTATGCTTCCTCCTTGTCCAACAGACCTCAGTTATCAGCACAGCGTTGAACAGCATCTTCTATTCACTATGTATCTCAATATTTCTCTACTTTGGCAAGCTACCAATTTTAGCATACTCTACCCATGTATCCTGGCACTAAGAGGATTTAAAGAGAAACACTGTGTTCCAAACATTGTGCATTCTCATGTGTGTTCCAAACATTGTGTGTTCTCACGTGTGTTCCAAACATTGTGTGTTCTCACGTGTGTTCCAAACATTGTGTTTTCAGGTGTGTTCCAAACATTGTGTGTTCTCATGTGTGTTCCAAACACTGTGTTCTCACATGTGTTCCAAACATTGTGTGTTCCCATGTGTGTTCTAAACATGTGTTCTCACGTGTGTTCCAAACATTGTTCTCACATGTGTTCCAAACATTGTGTGTTCCCATGTGTGTTCTAAACATTATGTGTTCTCACGTGTGTTCCAAACATTGTGTTCTCACATGTGTTCCAAACATTGTTGTGTTCTCACGTGTGTTCCAAACCTTGGAAGCACATGGTGTAAAGGTAAAGGCAAAGTTTCCTCTGTCCATGCCATAAAGGCATACAGGGGGAAGAAAGGTATAGCTCCACTCATTATTAACCGCAGTGCTAGATGGTGATGAGTGGTTAACTTCACTCCCTGGCCACTTAACCGGTGGAAAACAGCCCCAGTACCCACTGAATGGAAGGCTGGGTGGGCCCCAGAACCAGTCTCAACATTTTGGAGATGACAAACATCTCTTGCCTCTAAAGGCCGATTCACACATAGCATGCCGTGCTGCTAAGGGTTTAGAATGTGTCTTTCCCATTTGATTTACACAGTGTGGCCATGTCTGATTCACACTTGCCATGCTGTGCCCATGCCATGCTCTGACCATGCCGTTCTTCTCAAGGCCATGGCACAGCACGGCCGTCGAGAGATGGCCTGTGGGCTACCTGCCCACCGTCGGCTTCTTCCGGCTACCACGCAGAGTTCCACGAAGATTGTTATCAGAAGCATACCAATCCTCCTCACAACAATCCATACCTACGACTGTAAAGAGTAGATGCAACACACTACAAAAAGGATGATCTGTTAAACTGCTGGCCTAGCTAGTTTGGATATTTCCGGCTGCCACGCGGACTTTCACGAAGGACACGGCACTATCGGAGCAGGGCAGGGGCGCGGCACGGGTACGGCATGCTATGTGTGAATCCGCCTTAATGGAATTTGAACGCCGGACTATCCAGCCTGTACTATAGTCACTACACTAACTATACTACCATGGCACTGTGGGAAAAGCAGTGGCGAGCAGATGAACTTGTACATGGTACACTAGAGAAAACACTAGTAAATAACCCATTCATTGTAAATGACGGTCTGGAGAAAATAATCGCCAAGAAGCAAACTCATTGGATACAGCAGTCTGGACAGTACACAGCCAATTTCTAAAAGCACCTGGATGCATATGAAAACTTTCAACAAGTCATTTCAAAGGCAGAATTTAAATTCGAAGTTTCTGCGCCATCATGGAGTAATTTGAAATGCAGGCATTTCAAAATAATATAAATTATAAATGAGGTGCTATCTCAGGAACACACTGTTACACTGCACTTCTTGGGTAACCATGAATAACCACGTGGCACCACAGTCTGATGGAGTGAGTAATGACCAAAGGCACACAAGACACCTGCACATACCTGCGATGCTTGAGGGGCAGAGGGCAAGGCACTCTGCTGATATGGACCAGCTCCCTTGGTGCCAATTGCTCCGATCTGTTGCGTCGAAGGCTTCACACTAGCTGACATCAATGAATTGGATGTTGAAGAAATGAGAACCGTGCTGGGGCTGTTACTCAGTTGCTGGGACTGCCCAAATGGCCCTTGCGGTGTCTGTTCAAAGCAGGGAGTAAAATGTTTTACGTAGTCTCATCAACACTAGACAATTAAGTGTTTCAAACTCAAGTTCAAGAATATCTTCCTACAGAGATCCAATGATTACAACAGTTACTATTACAGCCACTTCTGAAAAGTTTTGACAATGGCACATTACATTTAGGAATGAGTGGTTTCTGACTTGTCCATCATCTATGAAGGATTCTGTTAGGGTCTGTAGGCCACAAAATTCATTACGTTACGTGCAGTTCATTTACTCCACTGCAGTACTATCATTCGTCGGCACCATTCCTGAGCACAATGAGAGACTGGCCCCATGCTAACAAGGGTCTGAAAATTCCAAGACAGCTGACATCAGGTAACAGATCCAGTCTGCATAATAGGTGTCTTCTATTATGAATTTTAGACAATGGGAGTCGATAAACCTTGTAATTACAATACCAGTTCTTGCAAAAGAATGCACAATTTATGAAGTCCATTTAGATTCTTAAGTTCACCTGCAGGCACAATATCAGATGACTTGTGTATGCAGCAAGGTCAAGTGGTCCAGTCTAACAGCGAAAGGTACACTGATATAATAAATAATACAATAATAAACAGACACCTGAATACGAAATTGCGAGATTGTTGACTGATACATGTCTGGTGCAGCAGTAGGTGGTGGATGGGGTGCAGTCTGCAAGTACACTGACTGCTGACTGAAAGCAGATGCCTGCCCGAGTCCTTGCGACAAGCCATATGGTGGGAACTGTGAGAACTGGGATCTGGCTTGCCCACCAAGAACCTGAAATGAGAGACACACCAAGCTGTAACAGCCTGAGAGCTTTCGTAATATCCAGGGTAATACAGTGTGGCACAAAAAGAACGCATGTTTTTCAAATAATTGTAACTTCGTTTATTTTCAATATAAAAAAATTATGTCAACACCAAAACAACCTGTAATAAATGCAGTTTTGATTACCTACATTGATTACTCATTTACGGAAAATTATATCCGAAAGATGGCGTCCTTCTTGCCGTACACGTGTCCGGAGCCTCTCCTCAAAGTTCTGCATCACATTTACTAACATTTCTTGTGGCACAGTTGCAATTTCTTCCCGAATGGAAACTTTCAGATCGTCGACTGTACGAGGTTTTTGAACGTAGACTTTTGATTTGAGGGAACCCCAAAGAAAGAAATCGCAGACAGATAAATCTGGTGAGCGTGGGGACCAAGGGACATCGCCGAAACGCGAGACTACGTGTTGCGGAAACATTTGTCAAACAACTGTCGTCGAAGCCCTTGCCGTGTGGGCTGTGGCTCCATGTTTTTGGAACCACATTTCTTCCATGTTAACCTGTAAACTTCGAAGCTGTGGACGCAGAAAATTGCGTAGCATCTCGACATAGCGCTCTGATGTACTACCCATTTCAAAAACATGCATTCTTTTTGCGTCACCCTGTATATCCAAAACCGGGTGTCAAACCAGCAAGCAGTCTGAAGGACCATATATTCAGAACTGCAATGAACGCAACCCATATTATGTTTCAACACAGTTGTAGCAAATCATTCAGTAATGGCAGTAAAATAAGGGACGTGGTATCTGGCCACTTCTTTTAAAATCTTCACCATTCAAAAACTCTGAGAGCTATGCCTTGTACAAAGTTCACGCAGTGCCACCAGGCACTGACATTAACCTTTAATGGACAAACAGAAAAATGCCGTCCCATTAAGTGAACACCCCTTTTGTCCAAAAGCAAGAACATGGTCCTGCAGAGAGCACTCACAACAGAACACTGCTCTGCCTGCAGCAGAAGCCAGCGATTTAAAAGGCCATTGGCTAAATGGTAACCACATCACTTAATGTTCAAACTAAGAGCGTGTAATCTACATGCACGTTTCCACGTGTTTGGTAAAATCATCAGCTGTACAATAACTGTCAAATGTGAAGATCTCACACGTGCAGCCTGCCTGTTCATGTCATACAGCCTTCCTTCTCACTAAGGTTATTCCAACTACAGAATGTGGCCTGGAGAAGTGATAAAGACTTTTAATTTAACATGTTTTCTATGAATATGTCAACAAACGCAACAACTAAAAAATTATAACATGTTTTGATTTTGTTATTAAAATTATGCAGTAATCTGAGAGGTACGTTTACTTTTAATGAAAAGTACGTACCTTCAGATGTTGCTTACAACACATGCCTCCACCCTGTATAATTTGAGTATGCGACCGCTCTGATGCAGAAGCACAACAAAGTAATAACGCTGTCTGCTGCTAACATTATATAATGTCAGTGATGGATGAACCAGTATGTAGCACTGGTGGAAGGACAGTGACAGGGCATAATCTGATAAAACCTGTCCCAGTGCTACTTGTGTCCATAAAAAATCTCAAACTGGCCTGGAATCAAACGCTGGCCCCAGAGGTGAAAGGCTCGCAACTTAACTGGCTGAGGGGTGGCATGGCCTACCAGAAATGCTGTTACAATCAATCTGGCAAAGTCTGACAATGATGCATTATGTCTGTACTTGACATAAATCAAACCCCAACAGTCACGTACCTGAGCGCCATCAATCTGAAATGCACCATACAGTCCGCCCTGTGCTGGAATCTGCTGTGAGGAATTGTACAGTACTGTAGGTGGCGACGGAATGGCAGAAATGCCGCTGAACTGCGCTGCAGTTGGCTACAAATAAGCACACAAAGAATATAACCTGACAGAAATTAGGGGTGACCATTAATATGACAATTTTGCACAACAGCTACATTTCAGATACCTTGCCCCAATGATTTTATGTTCAAACAGGGTTGATTTACATTCCACCAAGGCTCTACATGGTGTGTAAAAGTATTCTTGGAGTCACCAAAAGCTGATAGGCATTGCTATGCTCAGCATACAGTGATGACTGCAGAATAATCTGCAGTCCCATTTGTGGTTAGTTTCAAAACCATAAAATGCAGCAGATGTGGATTAATGAGAGGAAAACTTGTATCAGTTTAAGTGGATACATGCTGCTTCAAACTTGGCAGAAATGCAACAGAAACCAAAGAAAACATTAAAACACGTTTCTAGAAAGGAAACAATGAGCAACACTCAAATACCAACTGCTTCTGGATGTTCATAAGGAGAATAAACTTCAAATGAATACTCTCATGAAAGACTAGGCGGCTCCAGCCATGAGCAGGACACCAGCGGAGTGAAAGGCAAGGTAAGGCTGTCCCTTGGCATGAGGTTAGCTATATTGGAGGACTGGAGGCACAGTTCCACACATTCTTAACTATGGCACTAGAAAGAGGTAAGCGGTTAACTGCACACCCTAGCAAAAGAGCCCCTAGTACCCATTAAGTAGGAGACTAGGGTGGGACCTAGAGCCAGGTGGATGCACTACAGAGAAAGATCTGCCCCTGCAAGGAACTGAACCCTGGAATGTCCATCCACAGCCTAGTCACTACACCAACTGCTGTATGCACTGCTCACTACCAATGTAATGGCATATTTCACAGTCACCTTTCCATGTACACTTACAGCTAATGTACATTTTTTCACCCTACATGTTATCCAGTCAGCAAAATGTATAGCGTTTCACCCTTACCTGATAGCTGATATGGCCTGGCTGTGCACTGGATGAGTTGAAGGGAGGTGGAGAGAGGGGCCCAGGATGTCCGATGGGTGACGGCCCGGTGGACAAGACAGCCTGCTGTTGGGGTTTCACCTGTGGGGCAAACAGCTGCACATCAGTGAAAATATACTTTCAGAAACAAGTGTATGCTGTACAAATGTTTTGGAGAAACCTGCAGATGTCGGCAACACGTGTCTCCAAAAGAATGGTAACATCTACAGACTGCACTGTGTCACGTCCCAGAAAACATCAGGCTTAACTTTCATCACAACAGAATGTTACGGCTCATACAGAGGACTGATGTTTACAAACGGATACCACGTGTGAGTGTGTGTGTGGTGCGCGCGTGCATGCACATTGTGACAGCGACTGTGGAGCAAAGTAAAAGAAAATTCCTGGAAGGGAATTTCAATTCGTACCTAAGCATACAGTCTGCACAACAGTTCTCCTTCTGTTTATATGCAGCAAAACAAAAGGAGAACTACTCTGAAGACTGTATAATTTCTTAGTCCCTTTTGTCTAGAAGCAGTTTCTTGAGTGTTACTCAAATGGACAACCATCAACAAATCTTCATTCTTTAATCAAATGTATCATTTGTTTTGTGTGTTACTTAACAGTGCTGTCAACTGCTGAGATTATACACTAGTGTCTGATGATATGAGTGCAGTTTTGGCATCATGACTGTGATTGGGAAAGCAACAGTACCTGTACCATTGTTTCGTGCCCCACTTGTTGTAATGCCCCTTGCCAATATATACCATTTCTTTAATTTAAGCCCCCTCATTTTTGGGTTCATATACTTCAGCTGGCCATGCTGCATTATGCTAACCCCTATCTATTCTTTCTTATGGGAATACAGTTTTTACATGCCTTTTTGATTTACACCCACTTTTTCAGAAATGCAACTAAGGTGCACAACAAGGTCTTGGAGTACTGGGAAAAAAACAGGTCCCAGTGCCACTCTGAACCACCACAAATCCCGCGTGAATTACACATATCAAATTACTCTTAAGTAATTTAAGAGTTTTCCAAACTAATCCCAGGCAATCTACAAACACAATTACTAATACAATTTGATAATGAACTGAATCGTTTGGACTGTGGTTCAAATGGAAATGATGTGGAAAAATGTGATGCTCTCTGCCAGCCTGGGATGTGTGACACAACATAACATCCTACACCAGCACTGGAACCTGTACAGTGTGCCTCATGAGACTTGCATGCGTGTGACTGTACATTTATTACTATGTTGCAAGCCAAACAGTACAATGTACAGTACAGTACATAAATGTGTTAAGATTGTGTGTTCTAGGATGTGACTCCCATGCAGTTTGGCAGACAGGTGACCACTGTAGGAAAATATGCTACCTCCACCTTAGGGGGCAAAATTGATCCAGGTTCTTCTGGTGACGCAGTGGTACCTACCTAATGAACTACAGGATGCCTCACCCCTGAGAAAAGTATCCAAAATATTCGCAGTTGCAAGAACCCCAAATCTCACAAGTGCCACTTTAATATCAGTACAAAAATAATTTTTTTGTAATTTCTTAATTTTCTCCTCTTTCCTGAATTAATTTCTGGACTTTGAATCAATCAATTACAGCAGTGTTGAATGATATGATGATCAGTAACAAGCTGCGATTATGGCCCACTGTCGCTGTATCCTGACATCTAAGTGGCCTGACTTATGAACACCACCAACCACCACCTCAATCAAGGTGGCTCATATCTGGGCCAAGATGTGAAACCAAGCACACCCTGCACACAAAGCAAGAAGTGCCACATACTTGACCAAGAAGTTTGGTTTGAGTTTACAATTTAGACAGATCACTTAGTAGCATTAGAGTGAAACCTTAGTGGCTGGTGGACATGGGTAGTATCTTGTGTGCTCAGCACATACTTGAGAGAGATACAATGAATATTCAAACACTATGATGTGAAAATCACTTGGATGATGGAGGAGACAAAATAATGTTGACACTGACAGTCGACTTGCAAATGTGTGCAGTTGAATTGTTGTCATATTGTGCCACCAGATGATATTACACATACTGGATTTACTCTGTTTATCATGCACTTGCACAGAATGCCAGAACATATGCAAAACAGCACACATTCAAGCATCACAAACAGTTTCCTGACATGTACCACTTTCACACCCTTACCTCTACTGTTGTTTCTCCTTCCTCCCGTATGCCTGTTAACCTTTAAGAGACGAAACGTAATCTGCTTTATATAAGGAATCAGTCCGTACTGCGCTGTAAACACTTTTCACCACGCTTATAAAAACCAACCAGTTAATGATGTACAAAGCAAAGGTTGCTGTCTGTTCTGAGATCCGTACGAAACACTCAACGCAAAGCGAGCACCATGTAGAATTTTTGAATGTTAAACCTGGTGGTACGTAGAGAAACCACTAGGCTTTTAAAGGTTAACTTCTCCGCTCTATTGGCATTCTTCTCCCCCTTTCCCCCTTCTGGAATGTGTCACGTTAAAACACGAACTGACCTCTGTACCCTTCCATTGGTACAGCTTTGAACACGTCACTGCCATCAGTGCACATGAACACTAAGAGTTTTACCACCTCCACACTAAATGTTCATGATCTCCCTATGGTCTGTTGTTCCCAGTAATATACATAGTACATACGTACAAATAAAATATACGGAGAAGGTCCTAGACAAGCAACTCAGGTTTACCTTACAAACGTTGCTTGAAGTAGACGTGGGGTCATTTTTGGCCATACTAGGAACGGCTGACACTGCTGCTCCGCCACTGTAATTATTTGTATTGCCCTGCATTGGTGGACCAGGACTGGAAGAAAGACAAATCGATATACAGAAAGCTTTTAAACGACCAACTGTTAGAAAACCATTGCAAAAAGAAGAAAAATATTCAGTTTTCCACTCAAAATCAAAGCTTTTAATTTCAATCCCTAGGCACAAACACTAACATCGCACTTCTAGCACTTGCCCAACATAACACACTGCCCAATTCTTACTACTGGCTGTCCCAGCCATGCTTCATGTCATCTCTCTGCCACTGTCAATTTCCAGTAACAATAACTGTCAAACCACAGCAGACGCTTGGCGCGAAAACTTCATGGAGTCCCATCACTGTATGTTTGCTCAAACAATTCTTGAAGTCTGTCATTAAAGAACTGCCAATGGGCTGACGTGCCTTTTTTCACTGTTATGTATGAATGACTACAAAACACATAATATATGAGATGAGACAGGTGCACTATTTCACTGTTCACACGAAACAAGCTGGACTGCAATATGGCTGCCGAAGCAACACTTGGGACACTGCCAATTCCGGTATAACAAAAGAGGGAAACTTCTTTTCATGATGGTTGCAAATACAAGAGTCTGAATCCTACTGCAATGCAATTTTATAACAGACAAAACTAAAGAACAGTCAGCAAAAACACGTACCAATTCTTCCCTTAAAGGAATAAGATCGGATCATGTATATGCCTTAGTTGTTTCATTGATGCCCAGCGGCAGATGCTCGTCGATAAGAAGCAGCGGATGCGCGTAGTAGCCTCCAAGGTTATATGATTCATGTTGATGACGTACGAAGCGTTTGTACTGATGCATTGTAATGGAATTGTAAAACTGACGCTTACGTAATGGAGTGTTTAAAATACGTAACTGAGCGTTTAAAAAAGTGACGCGACCTTGACAAATAGTACCCCCATCTCTAGGACATATACATGTCAAAATAACACACACGTCCCACCTGCTTCAGCCCCATGTAAAGAACCCCAGTACCCATGGCACAGAAGGTTGGGTGGGTTACGGAGTTCAGTCACTGTGGAAAAGGGAAACACTGTGCAGCGTGCCGCAAATCAAACTCACTCCCTGGTTGTTCAGCCCTCAGGGCAGACACTGTAATCATGGCACATTTTTATACAAATGATACCCAGGGAGCATATTTATCACTGGGCTGGCCACTGCAGATTGGGGGGCATCATGAGTTGCTATGCATCAGTGATGTTGCCAAATCTACAGTGCAGAGTGCACCAATACAAAATACTTTCTGTTGATGCACTGGACACAATCATACATACACCGTCAGTTTTATCTTACCTGTACACAACTTCCGCAGGATTAAGTGGCGATCCGTCATCACCGGAAACAACAACTGGTCCATCCACAGATTTGCCAAAAGATGAGGGATCAAGACCAGCATCAACAGGGTTGCCAAAAGTCGGCGTGAAGGATGATGCAGTTGAAGCTACACTGCCATCCTCATTGTGTTCAATCACTGTGGGCATTGCAGGCATGCTCTCCCACACCTTGCAAATACAAAAATAAATCACATATATTAGGCACAGTGTATTCCCTGGCAATATTTCTTTTGCGGCATAACAAAATCAAATGGTACGTTACACAAATGCAAACACACACTGTCAGTACTGCTCAGTTCGGATGCCTGCACATGTCTATTCAGATGAATTTACGTGGATTTCTGTTCATTGTGTTGGTGTGTACAACTTTGATTCATATAACAGCACTGTGGCACTCTGCTGCCATGTACGTGATGCTACCCAGAAGTCCCCGAAATAGGAATGCTGCATGAAAACCGCTTGTAGTACTTGTGTGCGCTAGATATCGCAAGCGGTACCCTTTATGAACCGCTCTGCCAAGCAGCATTCTGTTGTGAGGACGTGTGTGTTTTTCTGTGCATTTTTGTGATGTGATGGTAGTGCTGTTTTGCGATCCTACCGACCTGGTAAAATGACTGATGTGAAGAAGCAATGGATTTGCACCAAATTCTGCTTCAAATTTGGCAAGACAGCTTTGGAAACACATAGAATGCTTAATGAAGCATTTGGTGATAATGCCCTAGGCCGAATGCTTTCCTACGAATGGTCGAAGCGTTTCAAGAACGGATGGATGTCAGTCGATGATGAAGGGCGTTCGTGACGACCTTTGACCAGAACCATGAATGAAAACGTGGCAAAAGTCTGACACTGAAGGCATCATGCATAAGGAATTTGTTCCACCCGGATAGATGGTGAATGGTAAATTGTACTGCGATGTTCTGAGGCGAATGAGGGAAAACATACATCTTTCACTATGTATTCTACAAGCACAACGATGATGCCACACCTTACTAAAAAATCCTAGTGACACTTTGTCCACTATAAATCACATGTGCACTGGCCTGGGATAAAATGTGGCCCTAATCAAGAGTATCAACAATGAAATTCATATCTATATAAATACCTTCTTTACAGATGCAATCTTAAAATTCAGATCAGCAGCAGGTGATGATATTGTGGACTGCACTCCAGGAGCCATATGCATCGACCGGGCAAGGCCCATCGTCTTGCTCGACTTATCGTCCGTTAACTGGGAGAGTTCGGACTCGAACGTGAAGTCCAACTTCATGTCCACACCATCTTCACTCTAAACAAACGTAAGTCACTCTGTGCTACATAAACAAACACAAGTCACTCTGTGCTACATAAACATATGGACTTTCAGCAGCACTTCAGAAACTCTTTAGCCAGATATGGCTCTTTCCTTCATATGACAACATACAAAGAGGAACTAAAACTTTCAAGGAAACTGAAGTACACTCATTTAATTAAAAAGATTAATGTATACAACAGCATCTCAATTTTCACAAAACTCTGTGTTTCAGATTTCAACCTTTGGTGATCATCAATATCCATGCCATAATTTAAACCTAATGAAGGAGGTTCTGACAAACTACAAGATACCATATGGCTGGGGATTCAGCTCTCCCCACACCCCACTACTGCACATATTGCTCTCAGTTCCGTCAAGCTCTGCCTTCATTAAGGGGGGGTTCCAGGGCTTTCATACTCTGTAACTCCAATGCACAGGTACTATTTTGCATTATTATTATTATCATCATCATCATCATTAAAATAAATTTTCAAGCTTTCTGAGATTATGTTTGAATTACCGATTTTTTGAACATTCCTGAAACCAAACAGGAGTTTTAGATTTAAAAATTGATTTGGTTCTTTTTTTCAGTTTTACTGGTCCCAATTAACCACTATGCCCTGAATGGTGACCAAAGTCATATGCATTGCGCAGTTTACAATGCTAAAGGCAACTAACGCTGTCATCAACAACATGCTGAGAATTTGCAGCCATTTAAATCCTCATCTTTCTCAGAGTGCTCCAGGGCATTTATTTATGGCATGAAAGGGTTAGTCATGAACACATGAGGCTCTGCCATACACGTCTTACTTCACTGCAGCTAGACAAGCTTCAGACCATTCCTTGAGAGATCACAGGCAGAGCATATTAAAAGACAAAATTTTGATATGCATGTACAGAAACAGTGAACGCACTGTCTCTCACTTCTCCTGATACAGCATGACAGTAATAACACCACCAGTTAACTTTTCAACAGCTAAACCTAACACTG
>Ga0268261_10002504_pt1 | contig 13180 bp, 10 predicted proteins | sample TergutNc150P1_FD_190353 | JGI IMG/M metagenome (GOLD analysis project Ga0268261, IMG submission 190353) | Nasutitermes corniger P1 segment gut microbial community from laboratory colony in Florida, USA - Nc150 P1 (SPAdes) (version 2) | ecosystem: Host-associated > Arthropoda: Insects >... | reverse complement strand
TTTTGAATTGTTTTGAGGCACAGTTTTCCTGCCATTACAGTGTTAAATACAAAATAAGATGAATGCTGTCAGTAGTAGATATGCTACTGTTAATTGGTGACAAAAGTAACTGGCAATAGTGGAACACCTGTCTCATTACTACTTGCTCATCAGGCCCTCATTGCTTGGAATGAGGCTATGATACATACAAAGGAGATCAAAGAGTAAAGTAACACACACGTACACAGTGGTATCAAGAACTTTATTCTCACTTCAGTGTAAACATGGCACATGAGACCTCCATCAAGACACTGACTTTGAAGCATTGGTTACACAGTGGCATCAAGGCTTGTCTTCCAGCATAGCAGAAGGTAGTGTCAAGCATCTGCAGCCAGGAGGTGACAGCTTGCTTCACATGGTTATCTGCTTTAGATTGCTTGCCAGGCAGGTGATTCTTACAGGGTCCAAATATATAGAAATTGTTGGACATGCGATCGGGCCTGTATGGAGGGTGGTCCATAACCTCCCAGCCATAACACCATAACCAGTAACAAATCCGGTTGGCAGTATGGGGCCAGTGACTTCCATCTCCTTGGAGCCCTTATGAAGCATCTGGCTGGCAATTTGCAGCCAACACTGATGTGTGTCACACTGTCACCTCCTGGCTACAGACACTTGACACTGACTTCTTGTATGCTGGGATACAAGCCTTGATGGCACAGTGGGACAAATGCTTAAACATCGATGGTTACTACTTGGAGGCCTGATATGTAATATCTGCTAACCATGTGCCACGTACACATTGAAGTCAGGAAGTTTTGAGCATCGGAGTGTTTGTTACATTACTTTTTGAAACTCCTTTGTACATTGTGAATATATCTGGCTGACTTTTTTGATTACAGGCACCAGATGTAATGGCTTATGTGAAAAAGAAGGCAGAGCTCCATGAACTGAAGCAAGCTGTGAGAGTATGGTCACACCGCAAGAAAGTCCAGCAGACTACATTGAATTCCTGCAAGCAGTTGCTTCACAAGCTCACTGTCAACAGCTTGCAATCACCCAGATACGCCAAACATGCTGGTGTCTCACAATACGTATCAGATGGTAAATGAACATTTGGAAACAGGCTTGTGTGGAAAACATAATTTATGGATTATGTACCTTTCAGTTTTCACCTTACAGTGACTAGAACATGCATTGAACCATAAAGTAGAATCTGCCTTCAAAAGCTGATGGTCTTTCATCTGGTCAAGACATTTTCCTACTTTTGTGAAATCCAAAAATTCTTCACTGTGTTTAGGGAAGCGTGCAATGATCTGTGTCCTGAGACAGTTCAATTCAATTTATTGGCTCACAAGCAGTTTTTCTGAGACCCATTTTAGTGCAACAGAAAGGTAAAAGTAATATTTTTGTTCTTTCTATGTGACACAACTTATCAGTCTCACTTTTGCACTACTATGAGTGAAATTCCTAAGTAGTATACTTGGGGAGATAACAAGGAAATGGATAATTATTATCATTAAGTAGTATACTTGGGGAGATAACAAGGAAATGGATAATTATTATCATATCATTTATTTTCATTCTGTGGATTCTTACATTATTACAAAATCCATATGGATATGGAAATAGTCAAATTTACTTAAGAAATGTAGAAGTGAAGTCAATATAAAAGTGTACAATAATTTTAGTTACAAAGTCTAGTACAATATTTGAGGTTTTAACATAACATAAATTATTTTAGTGTAAAAAGTAATAACATTAGAGCACCAATTTAAAAAAATACAGTACTTATGTCCAGGAAAATAATTTACAACATCACTGCATAACAAAGAAAGATTGGTACATTAACTCATGCGTTTGCTACCATATATCCATTTACAGGCACATCCCAAGGATGTGGAGACAGTCACAATAATACACAATATATCTGTTGAATTACAGATGTCATAACAATACAGTTGTATATAAAATCTACATAGTAAATTATCAGTACATCAAGTTATAAGTTGTTACAATCTAGAATATACCTTATTCCTTAAAATTAAAAAATTCATCCATAGAATAAAATGAATTATCCATAAGAAACCTCTTTAACATCTTTTTGAACACTTTTGTTTCATTTGCTACACTCTTTATGGAAGTTGGCAATTGATTGAAGACCTTAATTCCGGCATAGTGTACTCCTTTTTGGTATTTTGTTAGGTGACATAACAGGGGATGAAGGTTATAGCTATTCCTTGTTTTTATTGAGTACAAATCGACATTGTCCAAAAATAAATTTTTATTGTTAACTAGAAACATTAACAGAGAATATATGTATTGGGCAGACAAGGGTAATATTTTTAGTAGTTTAAAAAACTCTCTACATGAGTCATTATTCTTAGCCCCCATTATTATTCTAATAGCGTTCTTCTGTAATTTGAATACACACTTACTATTAGTTGAATTTCCCCAAAAAATCAAACCATAGGACATTACTGAGTGAAAAAAAGCATAGTATACCATTTTTAGTGCAGCATGTGATAAATACAGTTTACACCTTATATAACAAGCTTTATTTAATTTGGGAATAATTGTATCAATAATTATTATTCTATATAATTGCTTCTGTGTTCCCATTCAGTGAAAGATCCTCATCAGATGTGCCTTATTTTGAAACAATAATTTTTAATTTCTTTGTTGATTCTTTCTATCATCTTCTGCTTTCTTTCTGCCTTTTATCTTGTTCATTCTGCTTCACATTGAGCACAAAAGAGTCTACTTATAAGCTGTCTGTAGTAGTTTTAGGACATAATATAAAGATAGCATATATAAACAGTTCTCTTGTACCAAAATGAAGATTGCAGGCAGGTATCAAATTCCATTTAAACACTTCCACAAAGACATCATTAAGACATCACAGGGCAACTCAGAAATTAATAATATAACACAGTATGTACTTTCAGGTACAACTTAAAGAATATATGAGGCTGGAGGCATATTTAAAACATGATGGTCTGTCCATCCAATAGAACCTCCACTACACAGGTTCATAAGTTATTTTGTGACACTTTTTTTAATTATAGAGGTCTTGTAGTGTTGACTGCTTAGAGAAGGGTTCTGTGCATGTTATTAATGTTTTATGGAGCTTGTAACATTCTGATAGCTTCAGAATATTGATATTTTATGAGGACTTGTGATTCTAGTGAGCTTTTTCCTATTGCCCATTTGAAATATATAAAAGTACACCAGTATAAGCAAACAGTACAAGTACTGCAGAAAAAATGTCTCCCCCCCCTACACACTAATACTTTTAAACAGAAACCAGAGGCAACAGATTTCTTAAAAACACTGTTATCTACTGCATTATGTAGCATTACTACCCAGCAGGCACTGATGTAAGAACCTCACTGTTCTAGTTATGCAACACTTCCAGTAACATTTACAGTTTTGCTGCACTGGTGCAAACCTTCCTGCATTGGTGAATGCTGACTTCTTGTTTGGGTTATTTGTGGTTTGTTTGATTATAGTGGCAGTATCTCATACTAATCATCAAATGGTAGGATGAGTAATGAAAGGTGTATATTATTCCCACTGACATTTAGTCACCATAAAAGCACCAATTTCATTTTGAGGATCAAGGAACAGGAAACACACCTAATCCTTCCTGAACATGATGATGATGATGATGAAAAGCACTTTTTTTGACTGAAATTGTGTCAGCCTGTTAGTCAGTCAGTCAGTCTGTCTCTCCATATGTATCAGCGTGGCTCCCACTAAATGGATTAAAGTGAGATTTGTTATTAGGGACTTCTATGAAAGTCTGTAGAAGATTCCAAATTTGGTTAAAACTGACATTTTATATGAAGACATAAGTATGTATTACTGTTGCTGGTGACATTCAATTGCCACACAAGCACTCTTTTCTAATGAAATGGTGTCAGGTTGAAAAAGTCACAAAGAAGGTATAAATATCATGCCAACATGCCACAACATTATATGTACATCACCTATCTGGCTAATATAATACTTCCAAATTTTCCAGGTCCACTTCCTCCCACATCTTTACAATTCACCATTCAGTCTTTCCTGGACATTTCCCTGAACAGAGTGTAGCCTTTGTAGTGTGCTTATTTCATTATATCTCATATTTTATGTCTGCATTTATAGGAGGACATGCCCAGCACTCCACTTGTACATGTTTTTGCTTTTCTTTCCTTTTTATTGTGTGTTTTCTACATAAGTAAATACTGGAACTCAAACTGGTAGCTTATTCTCTGTAAAACAGTGTATAAATACCATAAAGTCAAAGTACATGTCAGTTTCCTTTTCTGAAGTTAAAATGCGGTGGCGATTCAGTCTGAACTTGTGCATTGCATATTCAGTTTTCTGTAGGTACAGCCAATAGTAACAGGTTGTTAATCACAAAGACAGACAGACAAAGGCTGTTTGATTTTGGAATGACTGTAATAGTGCTGACATATATTGTGATACAGTAGGAAATACATATAAGGTAATGTTGTGTTTCATGTGGGCCGAGTAGCATAGTCGGTATAGTGACTGGCTACGGGCTGGATGGTCCGGGGATCAAATCCCGGTGGGGGCGAGATTTTCCGCACCTGTCCAGACTGGCCCTGGGGCCCACCCAGCCTCCTGTACAATGGGTACCAGGTCTTTCTGGGGGGTAAAGAGCAGCTGGGGCGTGGCGCTGACACCTCACCCCCTTCTAGTGCTGTGGTCATGAAAGGGTAGAGCTATACCTCTACTGCCCCTGTGGGCCATACGGCCTGTACAGAGCCTCAGTGTTTGTACAAGGGTGCACTTTACCTTTTTTAACTTGTGTTTCATATTTCTGAACAAATGGACTAAGAGAATGAAGTGGTAATTAAAGTCAAAACACAATGTGCAACAGGGTATGCAACTTAGCACTGAGAAACCAGAGAGAAGAAAATCAAGACCAGCATACAAGAACCTTTCAGCAGGTAACATGTAACAGAAACATCTGATTAGTTCCAGAAAATGCAGGAAATTTCTTGACTGACTAATAACTGGTTGGTCCATTAATTTATTTATGTGGCACAACAGCCTAACTTGAGCGTGGGCTGCCGCATTCTTGAGATTTCTAGATCAGACACATTTAGACATATGCACCCAGCTGGGTTCCTCAGAAAGAGAGATCAGCTTGTCACAGAGGACACGCCAACACAGCACACAACAAACACAAGAAACGAACATCCATGCCCTCAGTGGGATTTGAACTCATGATCCCAGGAATCAAGTAGCTTCAGGCCTATGCCTTGGACCACACAGCCACTGGGATGAGTATTTCATTAATTGGCTGCAGTTTATTTGACAATTCTGTCCACTGCTTAGACTGTATAACGGAAATTAATAGGATGCCTGATAACAAATGGGAAAAAGAGTTACTTTGACCTAATTTGAGGCTTTATCTTGACATTTTATTGAAGTGGAAGAGGAACACCATAAAACAGTTGTGTTCAGAATAGCCACTCTCCAAGTCAAGATTTAACCCTTCACGTCAAAAATGTGCAGCAGGAGTGTTAATGACTTAGCTGTGACACTTGATGACTGAGATGAGGAAGAAATTGTAATATTAAACGAAATTCGAAGGAAACAGATTTAGAGCACATTTAACTGGACCATCATAGAGGCCAGTGACAGATTTTTATGTGGTTTGGGATGTGTGGTGTTTTCATTTCTGTTACCAGCATTTAGTTTTATTCATAACTCATTTCTCAAGCAGTTATTTATCAATTGCCATGAACAGAGAAACGAGGGTGATTAAGAGTTTGTTCATATGACAACAGGATTCTTTTTCTAATTTCAAAAATGAAAATGTTGGGCTGACTAACATCAAGTTTTTAGGTCCAGTCGAGAGTAAGTAAAGGGTAAAAGCAAAAAGACAAAAAAATGAAGAAGGCTTCTAAATGTGGTGACCAAACTTAGCAGAAAAGTTTATGGTATTCTGTGTAACACTTAAGGATCTTTCATTGAAAACAAACTGGAGCTAAAGTGACAGTAACTGCAAACAAAGACAATAATTGTGATTATCAGTAGATGGCACAAGAACATTTTGAGCCACATTCCTGACTGGCTTAGGCCTAGGGTCAATTAACGTCCTTAAACACGCAATTCTAAGTTCTGGAGTCAATGACATAATTTGAAAAGCATGTCACTCGTATAGCTAACTACAAAGTTACGATAATAAGGAAGGTTGGGATGTTAGGCTTAATGAATTTGTGGGAAGAGTACTAGATTAGATGGGAGTGAATAGCCAGCTTTATATTCTACGAATTTTGGGCTATTTTTATTGTTTGTGGTAATAAGACCAGGATTAAGCCTGCTGGAGTAATGTACGTGGCAGTAAAAAAGAAAAATAATTTTCAGCTACGTGAGAAGATTACAACTTAGGTATTTTATAGCATACGTCCTACTGCAATTAAACCTAACCACAACAGGTGACAATGTGCGATGTGTAGTTTGTATCGATTAACAACAAAGCTATGCATTTTCTCCGAGACCCACTATTGGGCAACTGAAGTTATATTTATTACTGTTTCCCTCCATCCCACCTACTTTCTCATCCGTTGCTTCTTTCTGAACAAAGAGGATACTTTCACTTTCGAAATTTCGGATGTAAACAGTCTATCCAAGTACGCAAAATTCTGAAATTAGTCGGTAGTTGTATAAAATAAGTTAGTAACTCTTGCTGTATCGTACTGAAAATAATTAGCAGCTCCTAGCATCATGCAGAATATAATTGGTACGTGTTATAACGAAAAAGTAATGACGTACTATTTCAATCCCCCGTTATCTCCACTCTTTCCGTCAGTCATTGATCGCATGTTGTACATCGACCTCGTGCGTGACGTCATCATAACAAGCCGCAGGAGGAGGGATTTGTTTTTGTTTGGGACGAATCCACCAATCCTGATGTTGCAAGATGAGACGATCTTGTGCATTGGTTGAAAGTGTGGATGTTTTAACTCGCTGTCTCCAAGGCTCGTTATTAGCGTGACACTCCATAACAGTTGAATCCGCGAACAGCTTAAGATAATTATTTACGTACTTAGCATAGCGGTGTGGTGAAGAATGCCACAGTTTTATGCAAAATTCACCAAAATGCGTATTGAAGTGGCAAATTGTTGTCTGAGTATCCTCCAATCAGAGACACGTTTAGATGTGTAGATCCTCGAAAAATATTTCGTCTGGTATTTCTGTTCTTTGTTGACCTTCGGTTTTAGGTGGAATACTGCAAAACGGGAGAAACACCGCGAAGTACCACCATGATACACACGAACAGAAATAAAATAGAGGTAAGATATTGTTAAATTCGTGGTTATTAATTGCTGAATTGAAGGTGTTCGAAATTTCAAATGTGTCGCTTCTACTCCACGGACATCCGCCATTACCAGAGTCGAGTAAACAGCTGATTTTGAGCCGAAGGTTGTCTTGCGTCAAGGTTGCCTCATCAGGAAGCGCAGGGTCTTGTCGTTCCTTCATTTTCAGTTACAATGCTAATCCTAAGCCACATTAAAAGGTCTGGATTGTGAATAACCCATAAGTAGTGTTGCAGCTTCGAAAAGGTAAAGCTAATATTAGGAATACGTAGTTTGGTGATGGAGGGACCGTGGCCTTGATGTACCATGTTCTCCAGTCCTTTGTTGTGGTACAACGGGGAACTGCCACTTTGAAATAAAAGAAATTGTAGTGCACTTATGTTATTTATCATTTTCAAAATAATTGCGCGCACACACAAAATGCAAGTAATATGTCAAACTCGTATAATTTCTGTGTGAGATTTTAAGTTTTTTCAGTTTAATATTTCACAGTTGGGACTTGGTATTTTATTACTTCATTAGTCTTGTGTTTTTTGTGTTTGTTTTATTTGTTTTTGCGCAGGCTGCGGTGAGACCTTGGTGGGTGCCGTCTCTAGGCCGCAACAAGAAAGAGCGATCTAATTTCTCAGTGTGCACTATGAAGCAAAGCTACATGCAGGTACAAACAACTCTGTCTGTCGCTAACACTTCTTGCTTTGTAACAACAGAACCTCCTGCTTTTTTGTTTGCAATGTGTGTGACGGCCTGAAATTGTATGTTGACATTGTGTTGCACTTGTTCAACTAGAATGAAGGTATATGTATCCATCATATTTTTGAAGCTGCAACATTGCTCAGATTTATTGGTGGGGAAAATGGTACGTCTTGCTCTCGCAGTGTGCCGGCAGTTTGATGGGAGGGTAAGTAGGTGTAGGAGGAGAGCACTGCTTGAGTAATGTGCCAGAAGCAATACAGAACCGTACTCTCTTTGTTCACAGCTTGCCAGAGTCTTTTCTGATGATGATGCCCAGATTAACAAGAAGTTGCCAAAAGAGCTTCTGCTTAGGTGAGTTGGTGTACTTGGACCTTAGTTTATGAAGATGATAACATGAATGCTATATGTTACAGCATTGTGGAGTTGAAAATTTATATTTGGAGCCAGGATAGTGTAGTCAGTATAATTACTAGGTTGCAGGCTGAACTACCCGAGGTTCAAATCCCAACAGGGCCAAGAGATTTATGATTTCTCCAAAATGTCCAGACTTGGTGTGAGGCCCACCTAGCCTCCTATTCATTGGTTGCCAGGGGTTAAACAGCAGTGGGCGTAAGGCTGACCACACTCTTGCATATAGTGCCAAGGTTAATAATGGGTGGACCTGAACAGCCACTCCCCCAAATACCTGCATGGCTTGTACAGGGACAAGTTTACCTCTTTTTCTTTACTTTTTGCCTATTATATTGGTTTTACTTTGTGCTAATGAAACTTTAGTTGCAGTGAATTGGGTAAGGTATTTTGGTTTCTGTCACATCCTTTGGAAAAATTAGTGGATTGTTTTAAAGTAGGTCATGACTGCATGCACCCTTCCAAAATTATATACAAGTGTTCATTTTTGCTCAAATATTTCTGACATTTTCATTAGTTGGGTTGAAGGTTTATGGAACGTGTTATGGTGAGAACAGTCTTGTTGCAGTTGATAGGTTTTGAATCTAACATCACATTGTCAGCTGTGTGTATTATAAGTAATAACAGTGCAGGAATTACAAGCACATTACATACATTTCATATACCCATAGACACACACAAACACACATGTACAGAAATGCACAGACACACACAATTATCCATTTATTTATTCACTTATTCATTCCATAGATCAATACTTCAGTCATAATTACAATAGGACATGGAAGAAGTCACATAGGTACATAAAAATACAAAGTGTACAACACCAAATATTGTAAGTATTTCAAAACACACTATTATAATGCCATAAGAAATTTATTACATAAAGCTGACAATTGCATTCTGAATCATTTTTAAATATTATGACTTCCTCAGTAGAATAAAAGGGGTATGTATGTAATTATTTTTATAATGCTGATTTAAGTTGGTCCTTTCATTCTTCAAACTTGTGAGTTTGCATGGCAGACCGTTGAATATTTTTATGCCAGCATACTTCACATATTTGTGTTTATTCCTTGTATTATAATATGTACAGCTGAGTTTATTGGAAAATTTTCTTGGTTATTTACAGTGAACCCTAATAAAAATATGTATTCGCAAGGAAGGGGTAAAATCTCTGATCTTTTAACCCTTTGGATCCAGGATTAAGTGTCAGTGTAGTTTGCACAAGTCGTTGGGTTTAAATGGCTGCCCATTGTTTTGTGTGTGCATAGCTGACAACTTTAGTGGATGTTTGGTTTTCCCAGCTTTACAATGCTTGTAGACTGTGGTCAGCTTTCAGTGCCAAATGGTTAAAGTGACTTCTACCTGAATATTTACATATTTATTATTGAGTGAAAATAGGCAAAGTAAATTGTTTTGATAGCTCTTGGTTTTTATTCAGAAACTTTAAAAGATGTAAGGGCATGGAAAGTTCTTTTTTTTTTATTTTAACAATTTAAAAGGGTTTGGAGATTTTTGACTCAGTCTGTTATGAACACATATACAAGGGCCGCTCCGAAAGTAATGCCTCCTATTTATTTCCATGGAAACTACAATAGATACAAAGAGCACAATAACACTGTTTGATAGAGCAAATTCTTAGCTACAAAACACTGTTTTTCGACATAGTCGCCCCCATTGGCTATGCACTTTTGCCAGCGATGAACAAGAGCCTGCATGCCGCACTCGTAAAATTCTGCACCAGCGGAGTTGGCCCACTGTTTCACAGCTTGTACGACGGCGTCGCTACTAGGAAATTGTTGTCCACGCAGTCCATCTTTCATCAGTCCGAACAGACGGAAGTCAGAGGGGGACAAATTCGGACTATACGGTGGGTGTGGTAAGACAGTCCACCCAAGACTGGCAATGTGCTCCACGTCTTCAAACTGGTATGGGGCCTGGCATTGTCATGTTGCAAGAGAAAGGTTGTCTTCTTCTCTGGCCTGACTCTGGGAATTCGAGCCTTCAGCTTAGTTAGCGTCGCGATGTAGCGGTCAGAGTTGATGGTTTGTCCCTAGTTCCCTAGTCGTAATCCACCGATTCACACAGATGAGCTGATCGAGACGCTCTTCGTTTCGTGGTGTGACAGTTGTGCATGGCCGTCCAGAACATGGCTTGTCTTTCACATCGCTGTCACCACTGCTGAAACGCGCCACCCACCGCCTCACTATGCAAACATCCATTGTTTGGTCTCTGTAAACGTTCAGCAAGCGTCTGTGAACGTCATTGGGTGCAATTTTTTCCGCATGGAGGAATTCAATTACACACCTTTGTTGCATACGCACTTCCATGTCAGACGCCATTTTGTCAGACTGCCCCTCTGCTGTCATCTGTCGCACGGCAACAGAATTTAACGGAATATTGGCAGGAAGGTTCAACCTCTACTGCCATATCAACAACATTCACCTCTGACGTCGTGGGCCAACATAATAAAATAGGAGACATTAATTTCGGAGCGGCCCTCATACATGAAGTAGGGAGGAAAGTCTTTTATTTTGCTGTGACTGCAGCATAATTTTTATGCCATGCAAAACATTGCACAAAAGATTCTTTAAACATGTCACAGTCCTCGTCATCCTGGTACTTCCTTCTTTTGAGGCTGGTTCTCTGCAGGCAATAGACAAAAGTCTACTGGTGTGAGGTCAGGTGAATATGGTGGGTGGCTGGTCTCCACCATGCCACAGTTTGGCAGTGAGTGCTTCAGTGGCATATTAGATTGGACAGGAACATTGTGGTGCAAAATGGTCGAACTGCCTTTCTCTCAGAATTGTGCTTCACTCTTTAAATCTGCTTCAGTAACTTTTCCAGTGCCAGTAAGTAGAATTCACTCTCTTTCCTTCAGTCACAAATTCTTTGTGGATTCTCACCATGTTTATAAAAAAAAAGTGATAAGCATTCTAATCCTTGACTTTGGCAAGTGAAACTTCTTGGGCTGTGATGGTAGTGATTTTGTTCTCCAGTTCTGTTCTTTGTGTATTGGTGTATTTTTTCAGTATCATACTGAAACAGTGAAGACTTGTCTCCTGTGACAATGCAATTGAGAAAGTGTCGATTGATCTGGCAGGTCTGAATGAAATATTCACAGATTTTGACTCTGCTCCTGATCTCATCTATATCAGTGCATGGAGCAAAATTTGCACAATCTTCTTCTTTCCATAATCTTTATAAACAGTATAACAGATTATCTTCCAGTCAACGTGCGGTTGATCGATCCTCCATCAGTTTTTGTTTTTATTCAGTTGTGTCTGGCCACCAGTTTATGGGTTTCCACAGCTTTGCTGGATTATGAGCAGTTGACGTCGACTCACTCCTTGGATCATCATCAAGATCATCATGTCCCTGTCTGAATTTTTTAAACCATTCAGAGTCACGTGTGCAAGACAGAGCACCATTCCCACAAGCACTCTAAAGCATTGTTTTTCTGCGTCCAAAACAAAAAACTTGGTGGTCACTTCATAGCAATAAAGAAAAGCACAGTTTACATATGGGACAGCTGGAAATGAACTGATTGACTTGGAGCATTCTGTTCACTATTCCTGGGTGCTAACGACATGAACTAACAGAAACCAGAGACATTTGGTTTATATGGCAGATGTTGTTGTCTTGATTACTTCAGTCCAGAACTTTATTGTTTGACTTCCTAGAGACGTCACATTTGACACATCTTACAACTAACATTGGTATAATTGTACTGTTTGGTTCCATGTCTTAGTGAATGTCTTTCATAATTAATATAGTTAGTGACGAAACTTTCCAGTAAACATAATTTTTAGGTGCTTTCTTTGCCTGAAGACAGGAGAGATGGCTTCCAAGGCAGTGTACTGCATTATACAATTAGATGATGGACAGAGTAAAAAGAAGAAGATTATGTCAGAAATTTTTAATGCTTAATCTCTCAGAATTGGTGTGATGTATGCTTAGTTTAAAACAAAATTAAATTTAAGTTCTTCCTGCAATTCAACAAGCACCACGGCATGAAGTCATGGGCAGGTGGAAGTATTGTGTTATGCTTTTGTACCCTTGACACTAGTTGGAGATTTGTGGTCAGTTACATGGTCTGGTTGGCTTTACCACCAGTGAAAGTGCTTACAGCACTCTTTGGATTGAAAGAGGTTGCATCTCCAAGTAAGTCCCCATGCTGTGAAAAGAGAAAAATGTCGGCCTCTATCAGGAATTGAACTCTGGTCATCCGGCCTGTTGCCTTGTTGCCATACTGTCTGCAGTTTCATGGCTTGTCACATGATGAAATCACCTAATAACAACTTGCACCTAATTATAAGTTAGGAGGGGGCAAATGTCATTATGTTTGGAGCTTTAACATTGCAGTGTTGTTTAACATGCCACTTTTCTTAGCTGTGGTTGAAGATCTCTTTACTTTAATAATAGTGGATTTCAGTAATCAATCTGCTTGATGCCATGTGTTTCTATTCTATGTTTATATGGTGGGTTACTGTTTGTTGTGGCAAGCTTAAATTAGTGCTGAAGTATTAAAGTGTTTGAATTAGGAAATTAGCAGCCATTACTTCATTACGTTACATCTGAACATAATTAACTGTTGTGTAGATATTTAATGGGACTTGTTGTGGTGAAATTCGTAATTGTTTGTTAACCCTTAGGCGCCGAACGACATATATATATGTCGCGCTGTGGAGGTCTTTAACCCTTAGGCGACTAATGTCATATATATATGGAGCACCCATTCTTGATGTTTCTAG
>Ga0268261_10002503_pt1 | contig 13183 bp, 17 predicted proteins | sample TergutNc150P1_FD_190353 | JGI IMG/M metagenome (GOLD analysis project Ga0268261, IMG submission 190353) | Nasutitermes corniger P1 segment gut microbial community from laboratory colony in Florida, USA - Nc150 P1 (SPAdes) (version 2) | ecosystem: Host-associated > Arthropoda: Insects >... | reverse complement strand
ATAAGCAACTTCACAAGCTAAAGCATTTAGTGGCAAGGCGCTATGTAACACACTCACAACAGTGGCAAGGCGCTACATAACACACTCACAACAGACAAATATCCAATAATTTTGGAGTAACATAAATTCATTGAATACAAAAGATGGTAACATGAAATTGTAGGATCAGCACTCTGTTTAACACGGGAAAACGTAGTTCAGTACATGAAATAGTACAATCAACTGTTTTTAATATCACTTGTTAATATAAAATGCTAGTCTTTATTTTATAATTCCTTTATTGATACCAACTTGATACACATTTTTTTATATAAATTACATAAAATTAAGTTCCTCTACATGTTTCGAGCGTCATCCGCTCATCTTCAGGAGTTCAGTAATGTTAATTGTATATGAATGCAGCTTCTGGTATTCTCATTCTATGCAGGTGGCCGTCTTTAATTTTATGTAATTTATATGTAAAAAACTGTGTATCAAGTTGGTATCAATAAAGGAATTATACTGCGATGCACGGCCTACCAAATCTCAAGATCTTTATTTTATGTTACCTTCACAGAAGCCTACGTACATTGTGCCACGTCTGCGAACATCTGACGTTGATGTCATATTTGATCTTCGGTTAATGGTCACTTTGGGAGCCACTGACATTAACGAAAGATATAAGATTTTAAAAGTTGATCTGTCGGAGGACAATGCTGATGTATTCCTCCGACTACAGATGTTAGGTAACACGAGCTTAAATGTGTCTCTACCCAACTGGGGTCTAACTCTAGCCACCAAGGACAACATTCTGAGTTCATACCTCATTTGCAGGGGTGTCAGTGAGTCTGGGGAACCTCATATACTGTTTGAACACGCGCCCCTTTAGTGGGACGTTGGGTGAGACGGCGCAAACACGTGTTATTTTACAATAGAGTAATAAAAGACAAATAAATGCTGTCACTATGACCCACGTCTGTTTCTTTTATTTGTACTTACAGATGGATCTCTTCGTAGATAGGCAGTTCATCAACCCAGATTTCCTACAGATTGGAAAACCTTATTTAATCCTGGACGTGCAGCATATCACATTTGACAGACCACAACTTGTTGCCAGACTGCGGTTCAGTGGGTTACAGGATGTGTATGTGATATTGCCACAACACTTTGCGATCCGTTTTGGTGCAGATTATCTGAGGCTCCTTAATAATCCACGCCTCGTTTGCAATCTTGTTTATTGGGGTAGAACCCGGTCTGGTACCCCCATTTTTGAATTTGAATATGCGGGAGGCTTCAGATAAATGCTGGTAGTCTAGCACAGTAAATATACACACTGAGAGTTTGTTTATTTCATATTTTTATAATAGCGACCGCTATCTATACTTTCCAGATGGATCTAATTGCATTGTTCGCAGCAGGTATGTACAGACCGCTGGATTCACTGCAAATAGGCAGATCATATCCCATTGTATGTATCATGAACAGAAGCCATGCATTCTTCATGGTCCTGAGGATAAGCTGGGAAAGTGGAGAGGTGTTGGTCCAGCTGCCTCAAGCCTGTGCGAGTCGCTTCTCGAGAGGAACTATCGAAAGAATTATAAGGCGTGCCCAAGTAAAAGTGGGACTGAGGTTGGAGCGCCGTTATTCCCAGCGGTAGTACTTTGCGATTTCCCCGGTAGATGGCAGTGTATGTCAGGAGATATTTGGTATACACTCAAAAGCGGCAGTGTGTTGTTGACTGAAGCCGAAGCGAGATAACAGTTAATGATTGTGCCATGGATTCCTCCAAACAGACTCAGCGCGCAGTAATCCAGTTTTTGTCGGCAGAAGGTGTTAGTGGAACAGACATTTACAGTCGAATGAAGAATGTGTATAGGACTGACTGTATGTCACGTACTGCGGTTTTCCGATGGTGTAATGATTTTCGTCATGGACGTGTGAGTACAGTGGACATGCCACGACCAGGTCAAGCACATGTGGATCCGTACGCAACCCAAGACTTTCTTCGCTGATGGTATCCATTGTCTCGTGGAACAATGGGGCACTTGTTTCAACCAACAAGGAGATTATGTGTAGACAGTAGACAGTTACACAGATATTGTCCATGTACCACTCTTCAATTTATAATATATACGTGCATTTAAACTAAATAAACCTTTGCATAAATTTATCAGTCCCACTTTCACTTGGGCATGCCTTATAAATCATCACTCATGACCGTTTAATCTCACGCAAACAAACATTCCCCAAGTCCTTGATCCGAACTTTTACATGATAACCATTAAAACATTCCACATTGCACTCTATCTTATCTCTCCTGACCTCCGACCCGTCAACTTAACATAGCTGGGTACATGGCTGTCTTGCGACAATTCAACGCCATGATTCACGTCACGTGACGATGTAGTGGGTGACCGAACCAATACCTCATCCCTCTCTGACCCCCAAAAACGTCTCAGTCAAGGAGCAGCGCTCGCAGACGTTTCCTCCATGTTTTAATAACTATACCAATGCGTACGGCGGCACTATTATGTCATCGGATATTAAAAACATAACCATTACCAAACACTACGATGCCTTAGGTTAACGTGTCAAGTTGGACGGAGCTGCTCGCTCCAATGGCCTAACTTGAATGCTACAAAGTCCAAACACAATGACCCATGCCCCTGCCATACCACCAATATACATGTTTCGACTACCTTCTTCGATGCCTTCTTCACAGTGGTACAAAGGGCTTAACTACAGGGTACAAAGGTCGGGAGTGACTATAAGAGGGCCATAGCTACTGGGCATGTTCAGATTGGGATTCGAACCCAGCTCCCAGTAGTAGCAGTAAGCTATGTCGACACAACAGTCAGTTACCTGCTTAGATGTAAATTTCTTTGTAATTCTCAAACAACTATTCCACTAAACTAAGCCCAATATCGCATGCGTTAATAGTCAATGTTATGACGCTGTAATTGTGTAAGTTACTACCACTACTACTATGACCAACACCATTACCACTGCCACAAGCAACATTACTCCTACTACTAATACTAATACTACCACCACCATCAACACACAGGACACTCCCTATGGACATAACCCTTTTAAGTAGGCAGCATTGCACATGGAACAGCTGTACCACTGTAATTGTACATCCACTGTTGTTGCCATAGCTGATACGTGTGTACAAAACAAACAAACACATTCCCACTGTACCCTACTGTAACATGTATCGCTTTATCATTTGAAGCCTGCAGTTCAGCTAACAATAAACTTTCCTATCTCACAGCACACACAATTCGTCTGCATTGCACAGGCCAGCCGGTCAGTGCTATGGAGGGAAACTGTTTGTTACAAGTATCATAATAAGCGCGCACACACACACGTATAAGCACAACGAAGAATTTTACAGCACAGCAGGTGGCACCTAGAAGGTACCACTAAACTTTAGAGATTTGGAGGAATGCTGTCTATGTACTGACTTCTGTTTTTAGAATACCGAATTTTTAAAATTGCCGGTACGCAAGGAAACTTACGTGTTTCCATTTATTGACACTGACAGGCTTGTCCACTGAAACTAATATTAATAATAATAAAAATAATAGTAATAAAGATACGGTAAAGGTCACCCTATAACAGGCCACAAAGGCCCAAAGGGGGGAGTAGAGGTACAGCTCCACGCTTTCTTTAACCTCGGTGCTAGATGGAGTGGGTGGTCAACGCCACGCCCCGGCCGCTTTACCCCCAGGAAAGAGACCAAGTAACAATTGTAATAATAATAATAATGACTTTATATTCACATGTCCGTGCACATAATTGCCGGAACCATTGACTGGAATGAACACAACACAGTACAACACAATAGAACACAACACAACACAATAACAACATAATATAACAAAACACAATATAACAGCACAACACAATAGAATGCAGCACAACACAATATAACACAACATACTAACACAGCACAACAAAACACAATATAACAACACAACAGAACACAGCACAGCACAGTACAATATAACACAACACAATACAACTCAGCACAACACAACACCGCAACACAACACAACACAGCACAACATAATATATCACAACACAGCCCAACACTATCACACAACACAATATAAAACAGCACAACACAACACAATATAACACAGCACAAAACAACACAATATAACACAACACAGCACAGCACAACTCAATATAACACAGAACAACACAATATAACACAACAAAACAAAACAAAACACAATATAGCACAACACAATATAACAGCACAGCACAATATAACACAACACAATATAACACAGCACAACACAACATAACACAGCACAGCACAATATAACACAACACCATATAACACAGCACAAAACAACACTATAACACAACCCAGCACAGCACAACTCAATATAACACAGCAAAACAAAACAACACAACACCACACACAACACAATATAACACAAAACACACATCCGACATGTAAAACATAGATGGCCAGCAGTTACATGTAAACGACCTCTATAAACAGCATTCACAAGTGCGTGCCACCTGCCCCTATCCTCAGCCAGCTTGATCCAGTCTTTAACCCCACATCCCCCTTCCTGAAGATCCTTCTTAATATTATCTTTCCCTCTATGCCTGGGTCTTCCAAGTGGAATCATTCCCTCAGGTTTCCCCTCCAAACGCTGTATATGCCTCTTCTCTCCAATATGTGCTACATACCCCGCCCATCTCATTCTTCTTGATCTTATCACCTGAACAATATTGGGTAAGATATACAGATCACTAAGCTCTCCATTATGTAGTTTTCTCCACTCCCCTGTTACCTTGTTCCCCTGAGGCCCATATATCTTCCTCAGCACCCTATTCTCACACACCCTCAAACCTACGTTCCTACCTCAATGTGAGCAACCAAGTTTCACACCCACAAAACAACACACAAAATTATAGTTCTATATATCATGATCTTTATATTTTTGGATAGCAAACCAGAAGACAAAAGATCCTGCACTGAATGATAGCAAGCATTCCCTGACATCGATCTGCCCTTAATTTGTTACTGAATAGAATTTTGATATGCTAAGGTTGTTCCCAAATATTTAAACTCTTCCACCCTTTCAAAGGAACTATTATCAATGATTATATTGTTACTCTGTCCTGCATTCTGATCTCGAGACATGACCATGCACTTAGTTTTATCAGCATTTACTTCTCATTCCAGGTTCTCTACTAAATATTTTATATAGTTGTGCAATACGTTACATTCTTCTATTCTTGTTTAGTCTACCAAGTTGATTAACCCTTTAAATGCCAAGTTAAATCCCATCTGCCATTTGCTGGCATTAGTAGGAGCTCACCCTATATTCCACGTTAGCAGGATAAGGGTTAAGAAAAGCCCTCAAGCCCGTCCAGGTCTCAGTGCTCAAGTATGGAGATTTTGAAAAATTATGCAACCTAGTTTGCCCTTAGTCACTTTCGCTCTTGAAATCCTTCTTAGCAGTAATTTAGTCCCATCATTACGTTTCTTCTCCCTCAGTACAATCATACAGGGGTTTTGCATATTCCTATAACCAGGTGTTTTCATCTCTACCACAGTGGTTCTTTACTCCTGGCATGTTTTGCAAGGTCAGATTTTGTCTCTGTAACTCCTAAGTCCCCATCATTTGGCAAAAATGTAAGGCCAAGAACCCAAAAGCTATGATTAGTTTCATGAGACATTCCAGTACTATCTAAGACACAGTAAAAAAAAAAGTAAAGCAATCCCATTGCAGGCCTGGACAGGCCCAGAGGGTTCCAGGAGGTTGAGGCTCCCACATTTCAAGACAATCAGCACATTAAGGTGGTAAGGTTGTCAGCCCTATGCACCGGCCGCCTTTACCCCCCAGGAAATGTCCCTGGTACTCATTTTTGTTAGAGGCTGAGTCAACCCCAGGGCCATAGTGTGGCCGGAAGGATTGTCAATGAAAAATTCCATTGACACCATCGGGAATTGAACCCGCGACCTTCCGGCTTGTAGCGCAGCGCCTCAACCAACTGCGCCACCAGCAGCGTGCCCCTCTAAGGCACAGCACAAGGTATAAATTACCATTATTTTTATTTTGTTCACAACATGAGTCCGAAAAACAATCACAATTTGTTTTGCTAATTATATCCTGAGGCTCTGTTAACACTTTAAATAAACCAGAACTTATTTCAAATGATCCTCAAGAGGCAAAGTTTTCAGTCCACACACGCACATTATTGTGGAGTTATCATTGCAAACATGAACACGTACGTAACAAACCCACAGTTGACAAACATAAATATTTTATTGTAATTTTTACAGACAGGCGATGTCTGCTGTCAGTCAAAGATCATTAAACAGTAATCACATGAATGGTCTTTACATTTTGTTTCCATCTGTCATTACAGCACAGGCTCTTTCAGCGTTCAGTTGATGAAGGCGAACAACATAACGAACACCGTCCACATCCACAGTAATCCACTCATCACAAGTCTGACTGGTTTCAGAGGAGAATATTTTAAATGCAATGCTGAAATGGTGATTAAAAACATGTAAATCTGTCTCAAAGGTAACCGGCAGCAGCCCTATATAAGTTGTATTTGGTTGGTCATTTTTATACAGTCTGTACATTTCAGCTACAGATTAAACACTTTAAATGTAAGTTTTATGCAGATTCTGCCTCCTACTCTAACAACTCTGATACCGTGGGAATTTCTTAACATGATCACACACAAAATTAAACTGAGTTTCAATAAGTTGTTGCTCATAGTTATCATGTTTCCCTCACTTATCTCTGTGAGGAAATGACTGTGCGGTAGACTTGTGTTCGTTTGGTAGTCTAGACCTTCATCAGTCTGAACCAGTCAAACTAACATCACCATGTGATTCAGGTTCATAACAATTTGCAGGCTCATCTCAATAAATAATTTTTTTTGTAACATTTCACAGTTGAAACACGTTTCTTTGAAATAGAAAAAACACCACAAAATGCTTTCAGACATTTCGTAACACTACTGCTTTCTGCAGTCTCTAGAAAGTGTGCAGACATGGTCTTCTTTAAGATTTGTTTTGGATTTTCCTCTTCCCACAGTCAGATCCCTTACACAAACTGCTCTTTATTAACCCCCCCAAAAAATTTGGTGTGACATGGTGAGACAGTTTTTAAAAACGAATTAGAGTATTTTCTTTTCCAATGTTCGAAGTAGTATGAAAACCACAAAACTTTACATTTGCTTGTTCACATTTTCTGCACAATCACAACCGATCCCATTTGGTTACACAGAACATATTTATTTGTTCTGTCACTGACACAACTTGAACTACTGTTTCAATGTTGTTTTGCAGTTTGTTACAGTTTTCCTCATTTCTTCTATGCCTATCATTTCATTTACTGTAACCTCACAACCACAAATCGTACCACAATGTATTTTTGGTTACACCATTACAAATAATCAAATCATTTAACAGTTGCACTGTAACAGCTGATTGTGTGAACGTACAGTACTGCAGCTAGCTGTGTGTGTGTGTCAATGTGGCATAGCCCCTTCTGTCACTAACAATACAGCTGTTTGCCATCAGACTACAGATGTTTGTGTGTGCAGAATGGCATGGAGTGCTGCTGCAGTCAACAGTAGTTGTTACATCACTCATAAATGGCAGCAAACTGCAGACATATACATATATACATACATACATATATATATATATATAATGACATTAGAAGCCTAAGGGTTAATCAACTTTGATACTGTGTTTCCTTACAAATTTATAACAAATTCGATAACTATTTTTGTGAACTGAAATTTTCAGGAAATAGTCACCAAAGACCCTAGTAGTGTTTGAGGGTGTGATACCTCTGGAAACATTCCCCCTTGTGCAGTGGCACTAAGGAGAACTTGCAGATGTACTGAGTTTCACCGTGTTAAAAATGCAAATCTGCGTCACCCGTCCGCAATGTGTTAACCCTTTAAAAGCCGAACTAAATCCCACCTGCCATCCGCTGGCAATATTAGGAGCACACCCTATTCTCCACGTTTGCAGGATAAGGGTTCATATTCTCACAAAACACAACTGTACTCAATGTGTCACAGCACTCACAGGCTGTGCTGTGAATCCAATTACACCTCTGAGCAGTGGAAACACTACTTAAAATATCCCAAAGTTGTAGATATGCCACAATGTGCACCCATGATTCCCTAAACTCTGTAGCATAAAGGGTGAATTATACATGTTCGAGGCTTATGGATGTTGCTTACAATGCAACAATACATGTCTCTTCAGAGCAGACTTGAGAGTAAATGATTTATTACATACGTCACAGGTATATGGTTGGCCCTCAGTATGTGTGCGCTGATGTACCTTCAGGGTTGTTGGCTGTCTGAATGATTTGCTACACAAACTACAGGTATAACAACGCTCTTCACTATGTATGAGTAGATGTAACTTCAGATGTTGCTGCAGTTTGAATGATTTACCACACACATCACAACTGTATGGTCGCTCCCCATCATGTACACCTTGATGTTTCTTTAGACTGCCCTTTTCAGTGAATGACTTATTACAGATACCACAGCTGTATGGTTGCTCTCCAGTATGTATGCGTTGATTCACCTTCAGATTTCCCAAATGCCTGAAAGATTTATTACACTCAAGACAAGCATATGGAAGGTCTCCAGTTTGTATGCGTTGATGCACCTTCAGATTTCCCGAGTGCCTGAAAGATTTATTACACTCAAGACAAGCATATGGAAGGTCTCCAGTATGTATGCGTTGATGCACCTTCAGCTGTCCTGACCACTTGAAAGATTTGTTGCACTCAACACAAGCATATTGAAGGTCTCCAGTATGTACGAGTTGATGCGCCTTCAGATCACCCTTTAGTTTGAATGATTTACCACACATATCACAGCTGTATGGTCGCTCCCCATCATGCACACATTGATGTTTCTTTAGACTGCCCTTTTCAGTGAATGACTTGTTACATATACCACAGCTGTATGGTCGCTCCCCAGTATGTATGCGTTGATGCACCTTCAGCTGTCTTCACTGCTTGAAAGATTTGTTACACTCAGCACAGGCATATGGAGGGTCTCCAGTATGTATGTATTGATGCACATTTAGATGATCCTGTCTAGTGAACGACTTGTTACATATACCACAGCTGTATGGTCGCTCTCCAGTATGTATGCGTTGATGCACCTTCAGATTTCCTGACCGCCTGAAAGATTTATTACACTCAAGACAAGCATATGGAAGGTCTCCAGTATGTATGCGTTGATGCACCTTTAGATGATCCTGTCTAGTGAACGACTTGTTACATATACCACAGCTGTATGGTCGCTCTCCAGTATGTATGCATTGATGCACCTTCAGATATCTTGACTGCCTGAAAGATTTATTACACTCAAGACAAGCATATGGAAGGTCTCCAGTATGTATGCGTTGATGCACCTTTAGATGATCCTGTCTAGTGAACGACTTGTTACATATACCACAGCTGTATGGTCGCTCTCCAGTATGTATGCATTGATGCACCTTCAGATATCTTGACTGCCTGAAAGATTTGTTACACTCAACACAAGCATATGGAAGGTCCCCAGTATGCATGTGTTGATGCACTTTTAGATCACCCCTCAGTCTGAAGGATTTACCACACACATCACACACATATGGTCGCTCCTCAGAATGAATGCTTACATGAAGCTTCAGCGTACACTTGTCATGGAATGCCTTATTGCACACATCACACATAAACATGTGCCTTCCACTACGTATGCCTTCCCGTCTTTCCACATTCTTCTGATGCCTGAACGTTTCTTTACCCACACCAGACGGACCTGGCTGATCCACATCGCGTACGAGTTGACGTTCATTTAAAGTATGCTGCAAAAAATGAAAAGGGAGAAAAATCTAAGGTTAAAACTTTGGATGAGTCAGAAACAGTAATTTACAAATTTAAAAATGAAAAAAGTTATTGATATTACACAAAAGCATTTTTGTATATCTTCATTACATACAGCTGTAATTTCATGAATTCTGTCCTATAAATATTCCCTAATTAGCTCCTGCACAATCTACTGCTATTTGCCTGATTATGGCCATTCTAGGGCAACATCGGAGAGAACAAAATACAAAAGGAAATATTTAGTGGAACATTGCTGTATATTATATTGCACAGTGCAGCTACTGAGTGTAAATTCATAGCAGCTGACACACACAACAGAAGCCTGCATTGCCAAATCATCAGGCGAGAACAAAAGAAAAAACACAGAATGAATAATGTTAACTGACACAATCTTCCTTTGTGGCACTTTGTCCATCATTTAATTTTTGAACACATGACATAAGTACCTAAACTTCTGGACACTTTCAATCGAACTATTCTCAGTCACTGGGCATCACAGGAACAGTGTCTTGTTAAGATATGGCTGAGAACAGATCTGGTGCAAGGTTACTAACAGTAAAATGGCTACTGGAAAAATAAAAATTAACTACAAGACACCAAAATAAAATCTGAACCAAATTTAAAAACCATAAAAAAGCCAACAACTGAAGATGATCAGACCACAGACATAACATGAAAATGCAGAACACATGTATTTTAAAATCTTAACACTCCTAACACCACCAGTGGAAAAAACTGCATTTTTAGTGGTTCAAGTAAGTCTGTAACCCAATAAATATAAATGTATTACAAATGTGGATCATAACAACATGGGAGGGCATATTGCAGGAAGTGTGTGTGAAGGGTTTTGGGAAGTGCTGCATATACAGTGAAATGTGTGAGACTGATGGTGATATGTTGAGGAATGGGAGTGAAGAGGATGGGAACGTTAGGAGTGAGTGTGAGGAAGATGAAGGCACTGCCTGTGATGATGGAGACAGAGACATTGATTCGTAAAGATTGATAGAATCTGACATGCTTCGTGTATTAACTAATATTAGTAGTAAAATACATTTTATTGGCAGGCATTTAACTTTTTGGGGGTCATGTTAGATTTGGATAAATACATATTCCCTTGCTAAGTGTGTTGTATTTGGGGGATCATATTAAGATTACAGTCGTCTCGCTTCAGGTAAATACTGTATATGTACTGCAACAGTTCGTTTACGTTCAAACATCCATTCCATTTCCAGAACACTGCTGTATGCATCCAGTCCCGTTCAGTTAGACTGCACTGTGTAACTGTTTCAGTGAACATTCCGTAGTCTTTTCTTAACTCGACTTTCCACCCCATGACATGTTATTTGTATCCATAAGTAACATTACCTTAATACGTAGGCTGACCAGCAAATGGGAAAATTAGAATATTAAGAAAGCATCGCGGATTACATCTACCAGTAGGCACACTGAGGTTGTGTGTGAAAGAAGAATCAGCAACATCCAAGACTAACCTCCAAAGACTTGCTCATGGATGCAAAATTAAGGTAAGAGAACTTAAGTGAGATTACAGGTTCTCACAATGTTGGTGTTGCTGACAGTTCAAATATTGTGGGCTGATATGATATGTCAGCTTGTTAATAGTTACTGACATTTCCAACAAGTGTATTACCCACATTCTTCAAAACAACTGTATCAGTTTACCAGTCAACACAGCAAAACAACACAGGAGAACTGAACCTTCAGCAGAACAATGTCATGTCTGTCTGCACTGCTTGTCACACAGCTACACAATTCAAAGTACTACAGCACTGTGTGACAGTATCACAGTCCATCAGCTGATCAAGACATTCATTGCTGACAAAGAACACACATTCCACTGCTCTATTACATAGCCTGCCAGCAACCAGCATCCCAATCCAGACAGATCTAGTCTAAACTCTCAGAACCAATTCCTTTAACTTCAATTTCAGAACAATTCAACCATCCACACCCAGGACTCCCCAGTAAGCTCCTCCTACAAGTTTTTCCCAGTAAGATTTGACAAACAAATAACATTTTTAAAATATGCACTACACATTTGCTTCTGCTTCATTCAACCAGCATAGTGAAACACAATAAAAGGTACAAATTATGCAGTCGTCTCAACACTACAGTTACTTCTTCCCATTTGGTCCAAATACTTTCCTCAGCACCATATTCTGAAACACATACAATCTCTTTATTTCTTCCCCTGTGTTTCTAAAGCCATAGAAAAGGCAGGTAAAGTTTATTTTACATCATTCTTTATGCTTTATTTGGTGGCAAGAAGATAAAAAATTTCTTAACATTAATGAAACATTTATATGAGGATTTTCTCCCGAACTCTGGCCATGAGGCATGAACAAGTATTTATCTGTCTCTGCCCTTACTGCCAGACAGTCACCCTTACAGCTGCTTCACACAATCCAAGTACAGGAAGAAATTTCTATTCACCACAGTAGAACTTTCTAAGAGGACAGATCGACAGAGATATGGAGGTGATGGATGGAAGCTGGCATTTCTGGATATTGACGCAACACACCTAACAATGGACACACAGAGATATAACTCACCTCATCTTGCTCACACTTTATTTTAGGAAATGATATAGCAATAGGAATCTCTTCTTCTTGAGAGTCTATATCACTGTCCACCTCACGTTTGACAGTGATGACATCACAGTCATGGATACACGTTACGCTGGTCTGGCTACTCGAACGTTGTAGAACTGGCAGGGAAACTGTGCAGCTCTGTAAAAACACCATAACCTTCCATATCTGCATACCCACAGTAATGCACAGAACATGACTCAATTTCGTCAAAGATGGTTATACCGCACATGTTTTGTAGGTTATCTCCATTACAGTCATCAAAATCACTACAAACAACAAAACTCATGGATCAGTCTTTCGTGTGAAGCCTACAGCTGCACCAGTACACATGGAATTCCACAACTATCATATAATGACACTGTTCATTACACTGTTCACCACGGCCTGTCACCGGTCCATTATGCACCACATAACACAATTTCATATGTATGACCGAAAGGCATTATCACCTGTACCTTTCCCATAACGTTCCCCAATCAAAATATTGCATTTATTTCTCATGCCACTTGCACGTTACATGCTCCAAACCCACATTATGATGCCACTCAATATGCAGCTTCCTGTTGCACCAAACTTCTTAAGTCTAAATATTTCACTCAGCTTCCCATTCCCAAACACACTCAATTTGCAGTTATTTCCCCTGTCAGATACAGTGTTTTGTGGCCACACAAAACAGTCAATAAATACTCATGT
>Ga0268261_10002502_pt1 | contig 13188 bp, 6 predicted proteins | sample TergutNc150P1_FD_190353 | JGI IMG/M metagenome (GOLD analysis project Ga0268261, IMG submission 190353) | Nasutitermes corniger P1 segment gut microbial community from laboratory colony in Florida, USA - Nc150 P1 (SPAdes) (version 2) | ecosystem: Host-associated > Arthropoda: Insects > Digestive... | reverse complement strand
AAAGAGGAAGCTCTGGATCGCACTATGTGGAGAGCTCGCTTTGGAAGAGGCTTTGGACCTGTCGTAAGACAGACTACTAAATATATATATATATATATATATATATATATATATATATATATATATATATATATAATGGATGGTAAATACAAAAGTTGTTGGTTTACAAATTCACAGCCATCTAAACTGGAAGAACCATACTGAACAAAAGATACCTAAGTTAAAGTGCAGCATGTTATGCCATTAGGTTGATGGTCCACATGAGTAACATTAACACTTTTAAATCATTTACTGTGCGTAATCTCATTCTATCATAAAATATGAAGTAAGTGTTTGGGGTAACTTCCAACAGTGGGAAAATTTTCACTCTACAAAAGAAAATTGTCAGAATTGTGGCTGGTGCACAACCCAGAACTTCATGTAGAAGTCTATTTAAACAGAGATTCTTCCTGTTTCATGCCAATATTTTCCATTTTCCTTAATGAACTTCATTATCAGTAATCAGAAAAAGTATCAAACAAATTCATCTACACACAATACTAATACAAGGAATAAGCAACATCTTCATAGAATAAATGCCAAAAGTCTTGTTTAAAAAAAAAAAGTACACTTTATGCAGGCATAAAAATTTTCAGCAGTTACCATGTAGTCTCACAATCCTCAAGAATAACAAGGCAAAATTTAAAGCAGCCTTAAGAAAACGCTTAAGCACACACCCCTATTAATCTGTAGATGAATTTTTATAAGTAAAGATGATCTACAATACTGTTTCATAAAATGTTTATAGTATTTTACACTGTAAAAATTGTGTATATTTGTGTATTTATGACATGTACTACATGCTACTGTCTTTGTGACATATTTCTGGATCCACGGAATATATGTATGCAAGAAGGTCTGTATGTATGTATGTATGTATGCACATATGTAGGTCTGTAAAAAGAAACCAGCCAAACAGTTGTCTCACATTCCCTAATATTTTTCACAGTAACTATCTTACTGAATTACATTTCATCTTGATAAAAACTGACCAACGTATTCTCTTGACAACCACACATGGACCATGATGATTGAAAAAAAATAACAGTACCAGACATGCAACTTTAAACTATACAAAGATAAATTTACAGATTTGGTATACATAAAAAAAAATTAATTTTATCAAAAGGAGTGAACATAAAGCTCAAAGCTCAGTGAAGATTCATATTATGATCCTCTACATCTTGGGTGCATAAATCCTGGAGTCAAGTTGTCCACATGACTTCACTTCGTACCATAGTGCCTAGAATTTTCAGATGGCTCCTACATTCTGACACTTTGCTGTGGTGTATGGTTACCAATGTTTTGGAGGATTATATTGCATCCAACCTTAGGGTTGTCCTTCAACCACAGACACAGAGGAACTTAAGTTCCATCTACAGAACATAATATAAACTACAGTTCAAATTGCAACCAGGACGAACAAAACATTAGCCTATAAAATAATATACACCTAACATGCTACATTCATATCTATTAATCTAAAGTTTAACACTGTGAGTTCTGGGCTTCCTACACTTACACCTCAAAACAATACCAGAAGACACAAGTTGGTACAAATTTGTTACAGGTACAAACCACAAAAATTATGAGTATCCAACGCATGTAGTTTAATATTTGATGCTTATGTCACTTAATTCATCGCATCCAACATCACATTTCCTGTCCGGCAGGTTCTTACACAAGTGATTTATGCAATTACCAGGTTCATATGCAGATCTTAATATTTATGTTCTGCCATTTATTCTGATACACTCTTGGTCACGGCTATCTTCTTCCTTTACAACGCAGTCAAACAATAATTTCCTTACATACCGTAATGAAAACCAACTGATTTCAGTAGGAACTGTAACATCCATACAAATGGATTGACCTTTTTCGTCATGAATAATTACGAAAACGACATTTTCGTTCTGTACCCTTGATTAAATGTATCTTAATATACTCTCCCACCTCCCCGTGAAGCATAAATTTAAATCATACCAGATACTTAATTGTTAACAACCACTAACTCCACCAAAGCGGTCATAGAAACGATTGCCACTGTTGTAAACAGCTGGATTAAAAGATTTGTTCCGGTATTCTGCTATACATACTGAATACTAGCAGTGGCAATTACTCGTCTTCACCTTCCGGTCAGTGCTTTTTCTTAAAGATGAACACTCAACCTTCTTCTGTGTATCTGCTGGTCCCGAAAACACGTTTTCACACCAGCATTTCTACCAGACGTCACACACCATTAGATTTGAGCAGACAGAATAAACAGCTGAGCATACAGCCCACGCACAGATTAATGCCGTATTACCCCACATACTACATGATCCGAGCTGGAGGAATAACAGGGGAGGGAAATTCAAATTAATGACATTTCCTGCATATAAAAATACAACACGCTGGACGCTACAATTTTAGGCTTCTTCACAGAATTGCGAAAAGCAACTACTAGCTTCGTCATGTCTGTCTGTCCATCTGTCCGTACGTCCCCATGCAATCCGAGCTTCCTATGGACAGATCTTCATGACATTTGAAATTTGAATATTTTTCGAAAATCTTTCGAGAAAATTCAACTTTCATTAAAATCGGACAAGAGTAATGGGTACTTTTACATGAAGACTAATATAATTTTTTTTATCATATCTCGCTCATTTCTTTTTAGAATGAGAAATGTTTCAGACAAAAATTGTAGAAAAACTCAAAACACACATTTGACATACACTAACTTTTTTCCGAAAATCGTGCCATTTATGGAAGAATATTGCACAGACGGCCACAGATATGGCGCATGCGCATTGCCTGCAGGATACCTAATGCTACAAACACACACTCAGAAGATGCAATACTTATTGCTCTTCCACTGCAACAATGGTTGCAGCAGCACACCTCAAGGTTACGTTATATGTACATTGTCTATCTTGTTTTAGGGGAACAATCACTCATATCTCTCTTGTCTAATTCCGTTTTACCTACTGCTATACATAAGCCTGCATTATAGCATAAACAACAATGAAATTTACTGCATTCAGTTTTAATCTGGGCCAAGGTACTCATGTATGTTACCATTCCTGTCAATGAATTTATGTGCTGTTTTAATGCCTAACAACAATATAGCAAGAGAACGGCAACAATACACTAACAACAACAGATATTTCATAGGAACATCATCTGTGACATTTACATATCAATAACATCAGGACTATGCAAGAATATTTCTCATATCATTGCGAGAGTGTGGGCCCTTGCAGGTACCTGGATGAAAACATTTTACTTGAAATCCATTTGTTCAAAGGCAGCCAAGTTCAAAATTCTTGTGAGAGTATTTCAGGATCCTTTATTTAAATCTCAGTGCCCGGAAGGTACAACTTCATCAAATTCACTGAATAGCTGTGTTCCAACAATGGTAGCACTAAAATACCAATGTTTTTAATCACTTTTCTTGAGTCTAGGTAACTTATTAATCACACAATTTGACTTCAGTAAATTTCAACAAATTTACTGAGGAATGACTAAAATTTAGTTGTTTATCATGGACAATTGAATGGCCTGGATGAAGAAACCAGAGACAACAAACCACTTGCATGAAGCAGAACCCTTCTTGTCAAGTGAAATGCTTGTCAGCTAGACAAGAATTTCCCTGCATTTTATAGAACCTGAAGGTTCATTACCATGTTCACAAGAGGTCATCACTTGTTGGACTCCTGAGACAGATAAATGTAGTTCACACCCTTACATTCATTCCTTCAAGATAAATTTTAATATTATCCTCTAATCTCCAAGAATTGACCGTAATTAAGCCAAAACTTAGTTTCTAGCTTTATAAATATAAATAAATAAATAAATAAATAAATAAATAAATAAATATATGTGTGTGTGTGTGTGTGTGTGTGTGTGAGAGAGAGAGAAATCCTCATTTTTTAAAAATTTGTATAAACATATTTTCTGCCAAAAAAACAAAATAATGATCTTACCTCCCTACAAGTTCAAAAGTTATTGATGAGACTGTAAGGGAAGAAAGGAAGGAAAAGAGGAACGAATTAATTTTATATTTGAGATATAATTAATGTCAGGACTTTGAACACTCAGTGATAGTGTTACTTAATCTTCTTTCATGTCTGTGCAAGGTTATGTAGACTGATGTCTAAAACAACCTGTGTTCACATATGTAAAAAAAAATGCTCTGATGTGACACAAAGTAGTGCTACAATTGTAGTTTATATTTCTTTATTTATTTATTTATTTATTTATTTATTTATTTATTTATTTACAGTTTGTTCAAAGACAGTCAGCATCTCAGATTATACACTGCTTAATGGTGCAATGTTTAGTAAAATGAATTGGTATGGATCTGGAAGAAAATGGTCATGTCCCATCTTGATACATTATATTGGCATTTGTTTTGCGGTACTGAGTTTGAAACTGGCACTTGAGCAGATTTGTTCAGTCGGTTATGGTTCATGGCTGCACATCACTATCTCAGTTCTCGTTGGGCTGACAAACACCACAAAACTCACAATATCACACACTGAATAGTCAGCCTGAACTCTGTACCCATACATACAAGAGATTAAGCTAATATGATATCCATTTTATTGTCACACATGCATTTAACACTGTCTGGGATAATATGTATTGAAATTCACCCTCTTCTAGGCAAAATGGAAAAATCCGCAGCTGATATCTTTACTAACACACCTAAAGAAATTCTCATTTCTGTAATCTGGGATAAGGCTCTAGACATAGGACATCCATTTTGTGTCCCTAAGCATGGTAGCTATCATTGGTGCTTTATCATATCACACACCTGCATCCACCAGAAATTTAGCAAACTTAAAAACTCAGATCTTGATGGTTGGTTGACCGTGCATCTTAGTATAACCTTGGTTTGATCTCAAACTTGATGTACTAAATTCTTGTCTATTCACATATAATACATTTATTAAACTCCTCTACATGTTTCGGGCATTAACCCTGCTCATCATCAGGAGGTCCACGTCATAATTGTATATGTGCAGCCTCTGGTATCGTCACTCTCTGCAGGTGACTGTCTTGTGGACTGGTTAAGAAAGGACTTTCTTAACCGGTGCACAGGACAGTCACCTGCAGAGAGTGACGATACCAGGGGCTGCACGTATACAATTATGACGTGGACCTCCTGATGATGAGCAGGGTTAATGCTCGAAACATGTAGAGGAGTTTAATAAATGTATTATATGTGAATAGACAAGAATTTAGTGCATCAAGTTGGAGATCAAACCAAGGTTAAAAACTCAGGTAAGACAGAAGGCAAGTTAAACTGCAGGGGAAAGAAACGGACTCTACAAACCAACTAGATGCAGGCTCCCTATGCAGTAGAGCTGCTATGGTATCTGCCATGCTCAGGGACATGATAAAATGGACATTCTATATAATTATATCTATCTCTATTGATGATAATGACTACTCTTCCCCTGTCACAGTAACAAGTGCTTCAAATGAAGAGATGAAGTAGGCGACCGCTCTGCTTGTATGTAACTGTGAAACTGAATCTGTTTTTACATTATCTCACTTACAGCAAAGCAATGAAACTGCTCTATAACAACCACTGTTCATATGCTTAATGGTTATGGTTGCATTACAGGAACAATTCCATGACAACACAAATAGTCGTCATTTGTAGCTACCACAAAATAACTAACTACATGGCCTACAAGCAGCACACAGCTCCATGTTCAACTGTTATTCTGCAGATGGACCCACAGTCATGGCAGATACAAACCAGCAAGTACAATATATGAAAGGTATTCATAAGCATTCTGCAAATCAAACAATGTAGTGGAAAACTTTATCAGGAAATGTTATTAGTAGTTGAAATATTTATAAAATACTGTAAAATTCCTTTAACATCCAACATCCAGAGACTGGACAGATGCCAGATTGTCAGTTATTCTGGATTATGAGACAGTACCTATACTAACCTTAAGTTCTTACTGCTCCTATACTTCAGATTCACAAGCGATCAGAGGAATAGTCCATCTGGATATGGTTCAGGGTCATCAGGGTCCTCTTCTGCACTTTATGGAGTCTTCATAGCTAAAAAACTTGATGGAGCAGCAGACAAGAATTCAGGAGACACCAAAACAGTTAATGTACAGACAGATTATCAGGATTTCCAAACTGTAAGATTTAAAAGAATTTTGCTGCAATACAATCAGTCAAAGGTTTCATTCTAACAGTCTATAAATTATACTAAAGCCCTGTTCAGCTGTATCCAATATTTTCAAAATAAGGAAATACTTGGGACTGCATGGAACCAACTGACTGACCGTGCACACAAGAATGGTACATGCCTCTATTTGTAGTGCACGCTTTGTCATTTGAATCCAGGAATTTTGTATTCTGAAATAATATGAACTTGTGCATGGAGAGAGATCTGCATATAGCATTTCGACTATTCAAGTTCTCTGTTTAATCCTAATTCTATAAAAATTATATTTCTCTTATTCTCAGTATGGAAGGGTTACTAAATGAAGAGCTGTGTCTAATTTCAACAATTTTCTGAAGGTTAAGAAAACTGGCATACAGCCTCCAGGGGCCAAAATTACTATTAATTAATTATTAGTATTATTTCAATAAAAATTAACACAACAGTCACATTATTTTTGAAGAATGGAAAAGAATCAACAACAAGCCACATTTGCTATGTCGTCAATAATTATTTTAAAGAAATACACAGACTTCTACCTACAAAATTGACTGAAATACAGTTGTACTACATATTACTGAAACATACTTCAAGCTGAAAGAGTGTGAGGGATGCTGGACCTAACCACTCTGCATTTTCTTCACTTGTCCCGTTGTCAAAGTTTTGCAAGTTCCTAACATGTTCCCATGCAATACATAGAATGCCTGTCACAACTGAAATACTGTTTACAAAATTTAACCATGTATGCAAATTTCACCAAGTTACTCAAAAAGTTGTCCCTCCTTTTCGCAGGGCAGCATAATGTGTTCGAAAACTCACACACGTTGCAGGTTTTCACTACTATTCTATATTTAGCAGTCACTAATAAGATTCTGGAAAGAGTAATTGTCATATATTAGACAATATGTGTCATATGTGCTGCATGATTAGATAATCAGTGCAAATGTTGCACTACATGGTATGGTAGTACATCAATGTAAATGTTACACAATGTGGAAAAGAGTACAGTGGAGCATTAAAAATATAAAACACCATGTATGCTGACACAACTAGTAATTTAATTAATTACTTCAGTGGGATTATCTTTGGAAGAACATGAAAAGTTTCATGATAATGACAAAAACATAGCAGAATATTTAAATATACAATTACTTTTAAAACTTAAACCATTATTTCAGGACTAAAGAAACAGCAAATTATAACATGACATTCAATATCTAATTCTAATATGTACTGCAAATAAATTAGAAAAAAAAGGGCAATTTTGAGCAAAGATTACAATTTTAAAATAACATTAATTCAACCACACAGCAGGTGTATTAAACCTTGTGCACACAAAACTTATGACAAGAATGAAATTAAGTTCACAATCATTTCTTTTAACAGTTCTATTACATGATTAGAAATCCACACAACTGAGAAACAATCAAAGCTCCAAACATTAGTTCTAAATTTTTAGCTTGTTATTTGATGGAAATAATACAATGATTCCATTCACTACATATTTAGGGCTAATTAGCATGTGCAGCTTCGGCGAATACTGGACACAAGTTGGTGCCACTGCAAAGCAATAGGCAATTATCTGCCCAATCATCTCAGTCCATTTAATTTTAAGATCCATTGGAAAGAAGTACAACAAACCACCTGACAAATACATTGCGAAAAAATCTCAGAATAATGATATGCCACATTATATGGTATTACATTCCTGGGAGACACAATTAATTTTAAAAAACTCCCTCTTCTATTTAATCCAGGACATATTCAGTTTTAAACAATATCACACACAATTTGTCAGATCCAAAAACTATCAGCAGAAATAGCTGCACTCTCATACAATTCATAAACAGGTCAAAATATGTAAAGATTATGAAGTTGCTAAACAAATAACATCAAGTCCCTCACATTCTTCAACCTCTACATGCCATAATTAGCAAGAAATGTCAACTAGGCCACTGGAATAAAGTAACATAATAGCATCAGTTGAAGACCAATGACCTTCAATAATTCTTTTTCAGGAATGAAACAACATGCTCAATTCAGTATCTGGGTGTCAGAAATGCTGTAATCATTTATAGGATGGTTACAGAGTTCCTGTATGAAGTCACAGAATTGAATAAAGAATATCCAGTTACCCATGTAAGCACAATAACGCGTTTCAAGTTTTCTGATAACAGCAACAAGACAATGATTTGTCCAGGAGATAGCAAAATAGGGTACACCTCACATTCTTAACCTTTTGGCACCGGAGTTTTACATTTAAATTTTAGCACACCCTGTATGTAAAATGTGAATAATACACGAACCAAAAAAGGTAGCATTATGAAATAAACAGCATTTTGAAGAGAAAAACGTAGAGTGTGTAGCATGTTTAAAATACTAAGTACTTATATTTGTTGAAAAAAGTATACAAAATGCAACATCTGGAGGGTAGTGGTACGACCGTCCTATATATAGGACGGACATACCATTACCCTCCAGATGTTGCATTTTATATATTTTTTTCAACAAATATAAGCACTGAATATTTTAAACATGCTGCACACTCTCCGCTTTTTCCTTCAAAATGCCGTTTATTTCATAATGCTACCTTTGTTTGGTTCCTGTATTATTCACATTTTATATACAGGCATGCTAAAATTTAAATGTAAAACTCCGGTGCCAAAAGGTTAAAGGTTATAGTAACTGAAATATGCTAACGCTTTTGATAAATGCCATTCACAATGTTACATTAAAAAGTCACTGATCAATATGAAAACAAAAATAAATAAAGTTACCTCAAAATAAACATGGAAAGCTGTGCCTGAAGAGAAACAGTAAGGGACAGTATGATACGGAGACACAAAATTCTGTAATATTATCTGCATCTTCCTTGCATATGTTCACCAAGCTCAACTACAAACTGGTCATGCATATACTTACATTATTTAAAATATAAGGAACACAGTCAATACACTACTCCAGTAACTGAGAATACGTGACATATTGCAAGCAACTTCATAAAAATTTTAAACCTCACAAACTGCCCCATATGCCCTCCTATAACCATAATGCAGAAACTCATTTTCTTAAACTGTCAAACAAAATGAATATATATGTAATTATACTTGACCATACTGTCACTTATCATTGGCAATTTTGAACACTGGATGGAAGTATCTCAAGAAAATATAATTAAGGCTTTTCGTACGTGACAATCATGAAAAAATTACAAATATTACAATGCTAGAAACAAGGCCATTTCTCAGCCCATTCCTGTTTATTGTTGCTGTAACCTAAAGGTGTGCAAACAATGCTTGAAGCACTTTCAACCTTTACCTTAGCTGCTACTTCACAAATATTTCTTTGAAAATTAAGTACCATACAGCTATGCATTAAAAACCTATGGCAGATGTGTAATTCTTATGAATAATAAAAGAAAAAAAAAAGTTCAGATTGACCATCACTGAAAATTATTACTGTGATTTCATCCACCATTTTCAGAATACCATATTACCATTATTTAAATGTATATTAAAACCATCAGTAAAAGTAAATTGTGTGAAGCCAGCAACAGGAGAATCAAAGCACTGTGAATAGTCTGATCGGAGACCAAACATAGAATGTATTCAGCCAACGAAATATCTGCTTTATCTACAATTGACACATAATTATATTGCTACCAACATCGTATTAAATGCATATATGCTTTGATTCTCCTTGTACATTCTTTAAAATGTTTATTTTAAATTTATAAACAAAATTACATTTGGAGGTGGTGTGTAACTGCTACATGAAAGACTAAATATGTACCAGCACAATAACAAATCCATAAAAATGTATCCACGTTACAAAACATTTAAACACTGTGTTCATTTTTTTTTAAACAACTATTGCACGCTGTTGCACGACAAAGGTGTAAAATTAAACACCTGTATATAATAGTTTCAGTCTGAATTGGCTACATTAGTGCAGCATATACAAATATATTAATATTACTCATTGATCCATTCTGGATTTGTAACAAATTTTTGTCCTTTGACTAGACAAAAACCTACAATTACTTTGCAGCTGAAACAGCTGGGGCAAAATTAAAGAGGCAAACCATCTTGCAATAGAAGTAAAGCAACGCCCTACCTCACAATATTTAACAACTACAAAAGCATCTGACAATAAATCAACATGATGTGTTAATAAATGGATGATGTTGGCCACTCCTTATACATCCGTACATAACGTACTGGATGGATATTAGTAGTTCTACACTGTAACAAATTAATACTTCATTTACTTGAACAACAGACTACCGAAAATATCAGACACTTCAAAATCTCCAAGAATGTCTAATTGAGAATTAAAATACTGTCTAGTATTCAAGTAAATATAGTACTACAAAAACCTGGCAGATTACTGGCAAAATAAAACTAGATCCTCCACTGGCCTACAATCTCCATACAAAGATCAAAGGCTTTGTACGAAATAAAAACGTCTGCTACAAATGGCACAAGAAAAAGTTGATCAATTGTTGCCAGTGTAAGAACGAATTTCTCTGCCTTTCAAAGGCTGTAGTCCACTGCCATATATATATATATATATATATTTTGTGTCTAAGCACTGTCTGTTACTGAGGTTTAACAGCACCGTTCAAAAACACAACATGTCTCAGAATTGGTTTGTCAAAATTCCAGCTGGTGCTCCTTAATAATACAATCACAACCCAAACAAACAAACAAGTACAAAAGGTTACTGCTACAAGTTTCCAACTTGCGAGAAATTAATATTCCCCTGTACGGTTAGAGGACAAATGATTTCATTTATCAAAACACAATAAATTAGCTGTCTGTTTAATCTACACGGCCAAGCAAGAATGCTATTCAACTATATCACTCCCCAAAATATGATTTTATCAATAGTCCAACTACTGTTCATATGCCAACACTATACCTACCTACTGGACATGTTTAACAACAATATCTATTTTCTTCCTTCTCTTGATAATGGAATCAAAATTTAAAAAAATAAGATTTTTATTATCAAGAGTTCAAATAAATAAACTACTGTACATTTAATAAATACATCAGAAACTGCAGCATTAAATTCCACTGCATCAATAAATAACGAATTCACATTTTGTGCGGTGTGACAAAAGCAGGTATAAAGTCACTATTTACCCTTGTTTAAAAAAAAATTCTAAGATTATAATCCACTTAAAAATTCTTATTCTCCTATGGAACCAACAGTGCTTGTCTGTGTTATCAACAGTTTTGCTTCTTACAACCAATTCACACATTTTCTGCAGGGTGAATTGTTCTTCTGGTGCAAAAAAAATGACAACAGTATTATTCATAACTCCATCCAAAAACCAAGGCAGCCAGTTTAGAAAACTAAAAGCCTGGCTCTACAAGACAATAAAAAAATCCAGCAAGTTTCACTGAATCTGGAATAATACAAAACTGACAACTGGAAGCCTCTTACCTCGAAAACCGTTCCTTTCAGCAAATTGGTTTTTCCTCTCTCAAACAAGAAAAATTACCAACCTATTCAAACCTTTATACCCAAGGCAAATCTCACATACCCCAAACAACAATACTTGATGCACCTATTTTTGATGCAATTCATAAACAATCCTCCTTTTTCTCCCACCTGCTTGTGTTGCCAGGTTTCAGCCTGGACAACAAAACAACAGCATCTGCCATCTCTGTACAACCAATGTTGCAACAGAGTACAGAATTCACTCAAGCGAGTTTTCAACTCTCAAGAGCTTTGACCAAGGCTTCAATGCACCCCTTCTACAACTCCTTCCAGAGTTTCTGGGGGCAAAAACCGAAGTAGTGCACAAACAAATGGACAGCAATGGCTAGCGTCAGCGGGCGGTATACGGAGTGTAGGTAGCATGATCTTGGGTCCATGCTCGTGATCCAGGAGAAGAAGAAAGTGGTGCTGTAGCAGCAGGAGAAGATGGCAGTGAGTAGGACTGATCAGAAGTGAGGAGATGTTGCAAGTGAGAAGTCGTGGTGGGGGCGGGGGCAGCAGCAGGGGACATGGGATCTTGACGCTCGTGTCCAGGTGTATTTGGAGGAGTTGATATAATATCAGGATGATTTCCAGGTTCCCCTGCCTGGGTTACAGTAACAGGGTTTGAAGAAGTTTGTACAATTTTGAAGTAGCGATCTTGGCCATTCGTTGTACTCCCACTAACAGATACACGAAATTCACTGATCTGACTCAACTCAGTCATGGCTTGCGTAAGGAGGTCTGCCGAGACACCATCAGCAAGGTTCTGCAAATAATTACAAAAGATCCATTAAATTAATATTTCATATATACTACATCCATATTCCCCCCCACCATGGCACAACAGCCACTAGGGGACCAGGGCCTCCTCACTGTTGAGGGTTCATGATCACATTCAGTCACACCACACTAGTGACTGGCCCATCACAGAGACCTCTACCTGACAACATACAGTACTCACAAGAGACAACATCCATGCCCCATCAGGATTCACCCACAATCCCAGCAAACAAGTGGCCACAGACCCACACTTTAGACTGCACAGCCACTCGGATCAGCACTACATTCACACACAGAACTACTTTAAATATTTTGAAGCTTTTTTTGAAGCTTGCTTTGAAGTTTTTTTGAAACTTTTTTTTTATGTTTCCAATATGTTACCAAGTATAAGAACTGCTGTGTCTAATCAAACTGAACACTATGCTACTGAAATAGCCATTTAAAATATGCAGTTTATTAGTTACAATAATATTTTTATATCATTACACTATGGACCATCCAGCTGTTATCCCTTGCAACATACTGCACCAGTTTTAGCAGTGCTTAGAGAGTCCAAAGGTTAACCCTTAGGCAACTAATGTCATATATAGCACCCATTCTTGATGTTTCTAGATCACACACGACGACGCAGCACAGTCGGTAGGACTCCTGTGGACGAGTGATCAGCTCGTCGCAGAGACCTCTACCTGACAACACAC
>Ga0268261_10002501_pt1 | contig 13189 bp, 6 predicted proteins | sample TergutNc150P1_FD_190353 | JGI IMG/M metagenome (GOLD analysis project Ga0268261, IMG submission 190353) | Nasutitermes corniger P1 segment gut microbial community from laboratory colony in Florida, USA - Nc150 P1 (SPAdes) (version 2) | ecosystem: Host-associated > Arthropoda: Insects > Digestive... | reverse complement strand
AATGGGTGCTCCATATATATATGACATTAGTCGCCTAAAGGTTAATAATTTAACCCTTATCCTGCTAACGTGGAGAAAATGGTGAGCTCCTAATAATGCCAGCAAATAGCAGATGGGATTTAATTCGGGTTTTAAAGGGTTAAATAGCATTAGAGAGGTAGCAACATGTGTGTGTGTGTGTGTGTGTGTGTGTTTTATAGGCATCTTTGTGTCTAGGTACAGACATTCAACTTCCAAGGCACTGGTAATGGAATTATACTCATAGTTCATACCACACTGGATGGTATCTCACACCTAGGGTACTGAGAGAAAAGGAATGCTAAATAAATGTGTGAGAGTGTCATAAAGGAATAAACTTCAATTATCAATTATGTGACTAACCAGTAGACAAAAGTCAGAAAATATACATATACATATACATACATACATACATATATATATATCACACACACACACCACTTTTTTCCAGCCATTACACATACTGGAAAACAACTGTTGCTTAGCAGCAAATTTGTCAAAAATTACACACACACCTATGGATTGTGATTTTTTTTCCCCCCCTGTTGGAGCAATGGAAAACTTTTCAGACAGATAAAAGCACATTGTGTGTGTAAAGTAATATATGAGTAATAAAATGAAACTCAAAATCAAAGCTGGATTTTCCAGGCTTTGAGCTGGGACGTTTTTATTCGTAACTCAGTAGATCATCCATTGAGCTGTAGGTGCAGCTGGTATATAAGGCTTTACTACTGTATAATAGTAACAGGAGAAAACAGCCACCAGGAAGCTGTCTGAACTTAATGTAATGTTTGTGTCATACTTGCCTCTTCGAGATCTTGTCACAAAAATACTGACCTCTGAGATGCTACTTATGTAAACCTTTTCAGATCATTCACTACCTGCTTGCTTTCTGAAGCCCCTCTCCTCATCCTGAATATTGGAAATATTATTCTAGTCAAATAACTATTTTTCCCTGCTTACTAGTATACATGATATCCAAAATTTTGTACACATACAAAATAAATTCTTTCATGTATGATACATAGTCCTGCCATAAGTTCTGTTACAACTTTCATGTTGTCCAAAGCTGGAGACATTGAGGCGGGAGGGTTGTAAGGATGACTGTTTTTGGACTACTGTCCCTGCAGGTACTTGTGCCAAGGCAGTTTGCTCTCGTCTGTAAAGCGTCAACATGGATTGGGGTGTCAAGTAAAACCATGTAGCTGTTATTGCCCTTTACAATTGTGGAAAATCCCCTTCTCAAAATTCCAAATTCTTAAAACCATTGAAAATTTCGCAAGTGTTTATCTATAGGGCATTTAAACATTGTAAGGAACTCTGGAGGGTTAAACACAGGGCTTGGTCAGGACGCCTGAAAAATGTGAGGGATGAAGCCGCTATCCAAACGGTATGGGAGCGAATTCACTGATGTCCATTCTGGAAACAGAAGATCATGTCCCGAAAGTGAACATATCCACCCAATCAAATCATGCCTCATCAGGGATGATGTGCACATGAGAGTGCACCTCCCTTCGAAGGGACACCTCCTTACTCCTGCTCTGAAGGAAATCTGACGGACAAGAGCAGAGCGTCTCCTCCAGTGGCACACCGAGAACGGGCACGAAAACATCCTTTTCACGGATGAAAATTTTCACCAACGAGGAGCAGTATAACAAACAGAACAACAAGATTTATGCTCAAACTTCCCTTGAGGTGTGTTCTGAGGGTACAGGGAGGCCATCATCCTTCCTACATCATGGTTTGGTGGGAGGTGTCCCATCAGGGGGTGACACATTTTCATTTTTGCAAGAAAGGGGTGAAACTGGTCTCTGAGTGTATCAAGAGGACGTGCTACAAGGAGTTGTGAAACAGCTTAACATGACTCTCTTCAGTGGTCAGGAATGGGTCTTCCAGCAGAACTCAGTTCGTGCCCAAAAGGCCAAGACAACTCAGGAGTGACTGCGGAGAAACCTTCTGGCCTTCATCAGAGTCAAGATTTGGCTTTCGGGGAGTGCAGACCTCAAAACCCTGGACAGTAAAATGTGGGCTGTTTTGGAGGACATGGTGTGCCAAAAGCTACACAACAGCCTGGAGAACCTGAGGAGATCCCTTGTGAAGGCAGCAGCAGAGATCCCCTTGGAAACGGAGCGTGCGGCGACAGCAAAGTGGCCGGAGCATCTTAAGGCTTGCGTTGAGGCATAGGGCAGCCATTTTGTGTGACATTATTACAAATTAAAACCTAAAAATATTGCAAATAAATTATTTGGCTCAAAAAGTGGCTGTTTTAATTTTTCTTCTGGGTTACATTGTACTTGTAACAGAACTTATGGTAAGACTATGTAGAATGCAGTCTCTTGCCAACCTTTGGATATGTGCCAGAGAAATACTGTGGTTGGCACACCCAAGGCCATCAGGCGAATTGTTAACACTAATCAAAGCCACAATAGTGTCTTCCTTAAAAAAAAAAATACAAATTGTATGGTATTCATATGCTTGCACTAATTGTTAAAATTAAAAAAAAAAAAGCAACAAATGCCCAATATAAATTGATTACAATTAAAACACTAGAACTCTGACATGTTTTGACCCTTCGTGGGTCATTCTCAGGGAGTGTACATCAATATTTGTGTAAAACATAGATTATACATAGATAAAATAAAATTATATTAAAATTGTTTGATATCTTGAAGTTGGTGCTGGAAATGTATAAATTTGGAAAGGTATTTATTACGTGTGAAATGGAACTTGTATGTATATACACACACACACAGTAGTCATTCTGAAATAATATTCAATAACAAGGAATAAGTATAAATAGTAACAATATATAAAATGTATTAAGTAAAATGATAGTTGTAAATAATATATCTATGTTATTTACAACACATTACGAGACAGTATAGATATTGCGATGGATGTGGCAAAATCCCTAATTCTTAAATAATTGTCTGCAAAAGTCTTTGAGTTTTGACACAGAAGTAATTCCAATTATCCTTTTTTGAAGTCTAAGGACGTTTATGCTGTTTGAGGAATTTCCCCAGAAAATTATTCCATAGGTGATGTGAGAATGCAAGTAGGAATAGAATATCACTCTCAAATTACCTTGACATAAATGGTTTTATTGCCCTAATTCCATAACATGCTGCACACAGTTTAGATCAGTTTATGTGCGCTTTCCAATTTAAAGTTTTCAATAATTATACCAAGGAACTTAGTATTGGTAGTATTTAAGATAAATTTATTTCTGAAGCCAATTGTCATATCATTAATAAACGCTATTTTTAGTCGTAAACTGATGTATTTTTTGGTTCCATAACGCGTGCAAAAACCGAAATTTCTCCCCAACTACTCGCCACACACCACAGATCATCTGGTGCACAGACAATTCCACACGTCATACAGATTCGTAACGCTAACTACCAACCGCATAAAACAACAATCTTCCGTTTGCATGGAACAGCTGCATCCCAGCAACTGCTTTTGTGACGTATGTTACCGTGCGCACAACATACCTCTGAACCACAGATTATCCGAACTGTGCTTCAAAATGATCGTGGACTCCACGGATCATAAAGTTTAGCAGATACACACACCGAAAATTGCAGTTCATCTGTTGTGAACGTGATGTGTGGTTGTCAAGGTGGTAGAAATGATGGAGGCATGGGAAGGGTTAGTGACATATTATAAATTGAGCCAGTAACGTATTTTGTGGAATAATGCAAGTTTTTATATGTTTGTGATGGATTTGAAAGAATTACTGAAGAAGTGTGCAGCCAAAAGGCCAGGTATGTTTATGTCTGGTTAAAATATCTGTCATTTGTCTGCTGGGGGCACACGTAACTGTACTTTTGTTTAATTTCAGAGATTTCACCGCAGGACGGGTTTCAGATAGAGTCAGAACTGTTTGTTAAATATTATTCCGAAAGGAAGAAGAAAGAAGTGGCAACAGATGTGACGTACAGCACAATTCCACAATTTTATTTTAAGGTTAGATACGATTCGTCTTGCATCTGCCACTGTTGGCCGTACGGTCGTCGACTCACGAGAACAGTTTTTCACCTTGGGAGTGGTAGCGAACATGGAGGTCTGTCTGTTAGATGGGTGTGACCATTAACCACTGTATTCCAGTTAAAAGCAGGTGGGGTCGACGTGCAGTTGTGTCTTGTGCGTGCCGGATATTACTGTACTTTTGCTTGTTCACGGTTAGGACCTACCCAGTTTGGTACCGCCCTGAGACCTAGCATTTAAGGCGTTTGATTTGTCACTGCTGTTCACAGTTGAGCTTAATGCCAAGAACCTAAAATATGGGTACGTTCTGTATAAGTGCAGGGAGAAGTTTTGAAATAGAGTCTTCAAGGCTGGTGTTTTGGCCAAGCCTTATAGTTTTTCAAGCAGGTGTCCTCAAAGTGAAAGTTGTCCAGTGCAGCTTTGGTGATCTACCTTGGCTGGAATAGTATTTAGTTTTTTGTTTCCATGTAAGTTCAGTGTATGTTCTTGAGAGTTATAGTAGTAAAGCTACACCCCTAAAACAAAAATGGTACATTATTTATATTTAATTCATTATTTGCATTTATACATACATGCATACTTAACACACACCTATATGCATTTCTTTAATCCATCATACAACCCTAACAGCTGTTAGGTCATTTAACACCATACACCCCAGTGCCCATTGGATAGGAGGCTGGGGATCCAGAGCCATTCTGGACGTTTTGGAGATTTCGAATCACAGACTGTGCAACCCACAGGGGTCACTATACAACATTATTAAGAAAGGAAAAAATATAAACCTGACAAACTTATTCTTTCACTAACTGAATAATTCCATTGATGAGAGTTCTTCTTGGAAAGCTAATCGTACCTGAAACTAATTATGAAATTCCCTGCATTTTATGGAAACTGAAGGTTCATTTCCATCTTCACTAGAGACAGCTGCTTGTTTCCATCCTGAGTCAGATGAATCCTGTTTGTGCCTTCATATACATTATAAGATCTATTTTAATGTCATTCCCCCACCTGTGTGTAGGTCTTCCATGTGGTCTTTTGTCATTAAGATTGGATTATAAAAGTCATGAAGCTTTTTATTGTGCAGTTTTCTCCAGCTTCCTGTTACCTCCTCTTCATTAAGCCTAGCTATCATCAATAGCACCAAGTTCTCCAACATTCTCAGCCTATGTGCCTTCTGTAATGTGAGGGACCAAGGATTACATTCACAGAAACAACAGTCAAAATTATAGTTTTGTGTACAGTAATCTGCATGTTTTCACTTAGCAAACAGGATGACAAAAGATACTGGACCAAATGGTAGCGGTCATTCCCCACATTTACTTCGCTTGTATTATCGTGATTTATGCAGTTTTGATTTGTTGGCCTTGTTTCCAGGTATTTGAACCTCACCACAGTTTTTACATTTATTAGCTATCTTTGCATTGTGATTTTATCGTACATTCTGTTGTGACATGAATATGTACTTAGTTTTCTCAGTATTTACTTGACCATCCTTCTCACTAGTGACTAATAGAGCTTCTGTGTTATTGTTTATAGTATGTCTGTTTTTGCCAGTAAACTAACACCATAGACCCCAGTTTCAGTCCCACCTGGCTTACTTGGACCTTACTAATTGTGTGGTCTGAAACAAAGTAGACAAGCGGTGGTAATAAAGCATGTTCTTGTTTCAGACCATTCTAAAGAAGGAAATTTATCAGACAAATATTTACCTCTCCAGACTTTCCTGTTGGTTTCATTCGAACACATTTTAATTAACCTAACTAGTTTCATGGGTATACCAAACTTAGTGAGAATATTGTATGGCATATTTATTGAAATATTAAAATTGCATTTTTATTTAAACAGGAACTATTACCTGTCAGAGCATATATTATTTTGCAAAGACTGGTTTCCATGTTCTGAGTGGTGCAACAGGATTCTCAATAAAACATACATGACCTGTTCAGTTGCCAACTTTTGCAGCTGGAATACACAAAATATCTGGAGGTGAATGGTACAGTGAATATATTTTGGCCAAAGGAATGCAGAAATTTTAGTTGAATTTTACTGTTTCCCTTGCAACAAGTAGTGGAGAAACTTTAAATGTGTGTAAGCTTAGTCAAGAATGCAGTGTGAAAGCCATTTTTGAATAACATACTACATTGAAGGAATAAAACTAACATCTTTTTAGGGTAGTTACAGTTGAGTCAAGACATTCTCTTGTTTTTCATGTGATTGATATGTAGGTCTGTTAACTTTCTTTTCTTTCTTGTGGTGGATGATGGGTAGGCCAATGTGTAGTGGCAATGCATGCAGATGTGCATATAGGTCTTCTTGTAAAGTGTCTAGTATGTTTGATTTTAACCAAAATTCAGATGGCCTGACAACTTTTCATACAATTCCCCAGTGTCACTTTTCATTAAGATTTTTCCTGTTGTCAGTGAGTTGTTATACATGTAGAGATGTACGGCCTGATGGAGCACTTTTTGATATGTATGCTGAGTTTGACCAAGATGACTCATTTTCACAAACCATAGTATGAATTTTTTGCCATTGGAAATTGTCCCCCTCTTCCGCTATTTTTGGTTTCCTACATTTGATAACAATAACAACAACAACAACAACATGCCATATGCACAAAGTTGTGAGGTGTGCTAGGATGGATGATGATTTTTGAATGAAGGAATGAGTGATTTTAATAGACATGCCTCAGCATTTGAATGCAACTTAGCATTCTGGTTTGTTTCTTGTAGCTGCCAAGGGATGATGAAATTCTGTCACAAAAACTACGTGAAGAAGCACGTGCTATTTTTCTGCAGCGTCGTGGACGACAGTTGTTGAATAACAATGAATTGAAGGTGTGTATGGAAACAGATTGTTTTCCTTGTTTGTATTCTGTGCATTGGCTCATTCAGTCTAAACTAAAAACAGCATAGGAGTAGCAATTTCATGATTATGTCTGGTTTTAGTAAAATATGGTAAGTTTATTTTAGGTGTTGTAAATTTTTGATAAATATTAAACTTTGTCTTCCCTCATTAATTAACACACTAGGTATGAGTCATGATGTGGGCCGGGTAGTGTAGTTGGTATAGCAACTGGTTACAGGGTGGACGGTTTGGGGATTGAATCCCAGTGGGGGCGAGATTTTCTGCACCTGTCCAGACCTGCCCTGGGGCCCACCCAGCCTTCTGTACAATGGGTACCGGGTCTTTCCTGGGGGTAAAGAGCGGCCAGGGCGTGACGCTGACCCCTCACCCCTTTCTAGTGCCGTGGTCATGAAAGAGTATAGCTATACCTCTACTCCTCCTATGGGCCATACAGCCTGTACAGAGCCTCAGTGCCTGTACAAGGGTTCACTTTACCTTTACCTTTTATGAGTCATGATGAAAGTTGTGATTTAAATCCCATGCCTTGCATGGGGCCACAAAGTTGTTTTGAAACACTGCAGTGGCTGTGGCTGCACAGTTATCGTTTTTGAGGTCATGATCAAGTTGGAGGATGATGTTTTTGACTCCTGTAAGAATAACAAAATGAATTGGTTCTACCCTTGTGAACCAGGAAATATGTATAATGCAAACAATGGTTCCATTTGTCTATCATATTTGTTGATATTCTGTTTTATAACTTTAGGTGGCAGCAACCGTGTATTCAAGTAGGTAAGGTTTGGGTGAGGAGTTAACAGTGACAGGATGTTATTCATATCTGTTGTCAGATATATGAGATCTTAAATTTAGTGATACTGAAACAGTCTTTGTATGTGGCAGTTCATTTTTCTTCCTATACTGAATCAAAAGTACTTTTCCACTCTGTCAACACAGTTTTATTGCCAAACAATACATTTTTATGGTGGGTAACCTTAGTGTGGCTTTACTAAATAAAAGAAACATATAGCCATTATTGTAAACAAGAAGAAATGTCTACTAATGCAGTTGTGTTGTTGTAGTAGAGAAGTACCCTTGAATCAGATACTGAAAAAGTTGACAGTAATTTACCAAACTTTAGTTTTTGTAAAACTCCATAGTTTCATCTAGTTTGCAGTAGTCACAATGAACTTTCAAGAACAGACACAAGTGACAGTGAGATCAGTGAACTGACATTGAAACAGTTGGTGGATGGAGTAAAATTGATAAAATCCCAAATGTAGAACACTTCGTGGGAAACACGGGATTGAATGTGGTTATAGATGGTCTTTCAGTGATGCACCAGTTTGTTAAAACTGTGGTTGCAGATAATCTGATTCAACTTTCACTCATTAGTCATAGGCAGAATGCAGACAAATGGAAAATTTTTATAAAATTCCTGAAGGGTACTGAACACTACCACTGTGGGAATGAAAAATGTTTTAGGACTCATACTTTACTTTTGTATGATATTGGGGGAAAATCCATTGGAACACAAACGAAGAGTGTGTGGTACAGTGAGGCCCAACAGAGGCATCCCAAAAGATTGGAGGATGAAGAGGCACAATAACTGAAGGGATGGCAGTCATCAGTTATGAAATGGGGCAGTGTCATGGCCCACTTACGGAATGATAAGGGTAGTTGTTGTACTAAGTACCATACTCAGTACCGGGCATATATAAACACATGAGACAAAGACTGAAATACAATTGAAAAGAACCAGGTTGTATAGTAGCATGTAACTGGTACATTAAAGACTCAGTAGAAATAACCAACAAGATGCAACCTTGTAATAGAATTTATTATTCCAACGTTCATTGAAGGCTGAACACGTTTCGAGCAGCACAGTGCTCATCATCAGGAGCTTTAAACTGTATTTGCAACCTCTGGTTTACATACGCATGTGGTGACCGGCTGTTGTCAAGTTGTGAGACTTGACAATGGCCGATCACCACATACGTATGTAAACCAGAGGTTGCAAGTACAGTTTAGAGCTTCTGATGATGAGCGGTGTGCCGCTCGAAACGTGTTGAGCCTTCATTGAACGTTGGAATAATAAATTCTATTACAAGGTTGCGTCTTGTTGGTTATTTCTACTGATTCATACTACAATGCATGGATCCATGAATATTAAGTAAATGGTACATGAAAGGTTTTCCATGTATGTGAAGAGGACAGGCTTTTTCCTCTGAGAGGACTGCTGGTTGTTTTTTGGTTGTAACTGTATGCCCAGGTTTTGTTTGGTTGTTTCTGACTTCATCCAACGTTGCTGGCACACAAACACGTGTTGCTGCTTCTGTTCTTCTGTGGGCACAAACTTCTTGGGGGATCTGCTGCATTTTCAAATCTTCGCCTAGAATGTGTTGTCATGTTCTATACAAGAGACCAGACTTGCAAGTTTTCAAAGTGGTACTTTCCTGGCTTTCATTGACAAATTTACAGGCTTTGTGTTTTGTTGGTGTGACTTGTCAAAGCGCAACCTGATTGCTTATAGCCCTCACCAATTGTTTTTCCGCATTGAATTGGGAAGAACACTTAAAAAGGTCTGTTTTCTGCCCATAGTATTGTTACTGAAAGCTACTTTGAGCTGTTATATGCAAGTGTTACATAAAGTTATATTCAATTATAATAGGTGTTATAGGTGCTATACACACTCTGTTAAATAAGTGATGTCATTCCAATAAATCAACCAGATAGATGCAACAGTTTCTCAAGTTTATTACTTGATGTTTATGTACAGCTCAACATGTATCGGGCATCCTCATGCCCATCACCAGGAACTCAACAACTGCAGTGGCGGCCTCTGGTTTTACCGTTGGCGCGTGGTGATAGCAGTGCTATTGGTCGTGGTCAGGCCGGCCCGACCACGACCAGCAGCACTGCTACCACCACGTTCCAACACTAAAACCAAAGGCTGCTATTGCAGTTGTTGAGCTCCTGTTGATGGGCGTGAGGACACCTGAAACATGTTGGGCTGTACATAAACGTCAAATAATAAACTTGAGAAATTGTTGCATCTAGTTGGTTGATTGATTGGAATTGTATGATGATGCACGGACATGCAAACTTTAAAGTGATGTCATATTGATTTCAAGGTGTTGTAATGGGTCTTACCAGTATTATACAAGTGTTAAATGTCATGAATGTATAAATATTATTTTGTATTATGAAAGACTTGAAACCACCAAACAGTTGGTAACTGAGTGTCACCCTCAGAACAGACAGTAAGTGGACAAACCTCTATCAAGTTCATGATGACAGCTTGACCCCCAGACCTGGAGTGACAGTCTAACCCCCTGACCCACAGGGGAGATAGAAATGTACCTAAATTCACATTGATTTCAATTAGGCAAAACTTTTGCAAGCCACATCAGAGCTTGGATTTTGAGTATGTGATGAGAGAAGCATCTCAGTTTTATTACTTATGTTTCCAAGCCTGATGTGCCCTTTCAGTCTTGAAGTCATACATAGAAGATCTGTTAACATCACTAAGGGAGATCATGGATATTGCATAATGTACACAACAGTAAACAGCAATGCAGAGGGCCATGGCTGCACAGCTCACTAGAGCGACACAGAAGATAGTGATGTTATGACATCTTTTAGCAGAAGGGCATACTGCTCACCATTCTTGGTCCTAATGGCAAGTTTGGGAACTATTTCATATGCCTTTGTATTCTGCAGACTTTTTTTAATTCTTTGTCTAAACTGTGTGTAACTTGACATTGTTTAAATTATTCTGAGGCTGTTTATTTGCCAGGTATGGCATAATATTATAAGAGTACTTATGTATGCTCTTTCCAGGCATTGTGGGTGCTTCTTGACAAGCACCACAGCTTGCCACATTCTGAAGATGAACAGCTTATAAATTATGAAGATTTTCTACATGTGGCAACTCTGGGAGGTCCAAAATGCAAGTAGGTGTTTTGGTGTTAGAATTATTCACTTTTTAAATTTAATGTAAGTATGTCTGTGCCTAATCTGAACAGATTTTTGTTAAATTTGACATAAGGGTGTTTTACTGAACTTTGTCAACAATACCATTTTCAGTTTTTATTAAAACCACTGAAAGAACAGACACTACATGAAGGTCTGTGTGCATGTCTTCATGACCTTGAGCATATCTAGTTAAGTCAGTACTGGAGGCAATAAATGTTTTGAACAGAAGTCGTAGAGAAAAATGCAGCACATATTGCATTGCCAGTACAGTTTCTTCCATATGTGTTATGGTTTTTCAGATAATTAGAAGCATGTAAATAACACAGAATTATTTTGTACACATATATTGTGACTTCTGTGTTCATCAGGTATTTCAAACCCAAGTAAACATTAGTGGAATCTCTTACATTTATAAATGAAGCTTCTTACTCCCATGTGAATTTATAAGTGTCCATCTTTGTACATAACTTTTCAATGAATGTGTAATTAAATTTGTTGCTACAACCATTACTTCATTAAAATTGAAACGTGGTGTGTATTGAGATAAACAAAAAAAATGTGAACACATAATTTTTATATTGTGCATACATTTTCTACTTATTTCAGAAATTACTTTACTGCAGCAGTGTTTGCAAAACTGCAGCATGGAGATCCGTATGGTCGTATCAGTATTATGGCCCTTTTCAATTACATCATGAGGAAGGTTTGGTACCACCAGACCCGTATTGGACTCTCACTGTATGATGTCGTAGGGCAAGGCTACCTTCGTGAAGTGGTGAGTTGTGTGCATTGTAGTGATTATTCTTTTAGCTCCAAAGTGCATGGAGAGCAGATGACCTGACTATATGCCTGGTGTGGGTAATATACATTATTTGCCCAGACCAAAAAGCAAATTTTTGGTTTAGTGGATCTGATTTGAAATATTCTTTTCAAGGATCTTGAAAACTACATCTTGGAGCTGATTCCCACATTACCACAACTTGATGGACTGGAGAAGTCATTCCACAGTTTCTATGTTTGTACAGCTGTACGCAAGTTTCTGTTCTTCCTAGACCCACTTCGCACAGGTCGTGTGCGTATTCAGGACATTCTCGCCTGTAGTTTCCTGGATGATCTTCTTGAGGTGTGTGTATTAATTACAGTAGAACGTTTGACATGTTACAGTTACTATTCTATGCAATCTAATTTTTTGTGACAGTATTATAGAAATAATTTTAGTGCCTGTATTGATACACATACTCAATATCAAGTCAAAGTATGCATTTGTCTGTGCTGTTTTCTATAAAATATACAGGGTGTAGTTAAATAACACCAACCCTTCTATGGCTTGTGGGTGGGTTCAAGGTATACTCCAAAAAATAAATCTGAGTCACCTATGGTATCTCAGCACTGAGGTACACCATTGGCCCTGCAGAGTTTGCAACTATCACTGCACCTCTATTGCTGTTACATATTGTGGAATGCTGTGCATGATTCAGCATACAATGGGGAAGTGCATCAGCATTGATAGACTTCAAGAAACCCTGTGATTCAGCTACAAGCGAGGTTTTGTATAATGTTTTCATTGAGTTTGTACCCATGCAAACCTAGTTAGAACACTAAAGTGTGGTTAAATAAAACCTATAGTAAAGTCCAGAGAAGAGAATATTTGGCTGATATGTATCCTATAAAGAATGTTCTGGAACAAGGAGATGTTTTTTCACCATTGTATTTCAACTATGCTTTGGATTATGGCATTAGGAAGGGCAAGCAAACTGGGAGGGGTTGAAATTGAATGTTACACATCCATTTCTGGTCTCCGCTTATAATGTCAGTTTATTGGATGAAAGCATGTATGCATACATACTATAAAGAAAAACACATAAGCTTTATTAGATGCTAGTAAGAAGATTGGCCTAGAAGTAAATGCTGAGAAAATATCTCATTAACAGAATGCAGGACATAATCACATCTGAGATACATAATACATTCTTTGGAAAAGTGGCAAAGTTCAAATGTTTGGCAAACCCAAACAAATGAAAATTAGATTTGTGAAGAGATTAAGAGCAGACTGTACTCAGGGAGAGCCTGCTGTTATTCAGTCCAGAAGTTTTATTCCAGTTCTATCCAAAATATTAAGATTAACCCTTAGGAGCCTAACGTTGTATATATATGGAGCACCTATTCTTGATGTTTCTAGATCACACACAACGACGCAGCACAGTCAGTAGGACTCCTCTGGACGAGTGATCAGCTCGTCGCAGAGACCTCTACCTGACAACACACGACACTCACAACAGACAAATATCCATGCCCCCGGTGGGATTCGAACCCACGATTTCAGCAGGTGAGCGGCCTGCGGCCGCTCACCTGCTGAAAT